>SR_TP_S13solDRAFT_1000168_pt1 | contig 32133 bp, 30 predicted proteins | sample SodReaTP_S13sol_FD_11159 | JGI IMG/M metagenome (IMG submission 11159)
CAGGGGTAACCCATGGCCATGACTTTTCACGTGGATATCGTGAGCGCCGAGGAGTCCATCTACTCCGGCACCGCCCAGATGGTGGTGGCACCCGCAGAGGGTGGAGAGGTGGGCATCCTGCCCCGGCACTCCCAGTACATTGCCCAGCTCAAGCCGGGTGAGGTGCGGGTGACGGTCAGCGATACGGGCGAGGAACACCACATCTTCATCTCTGGCGGACTGCTGGAAGTGCAGCCACACGTGGTGACCATACTGGCCGACACCGCCATTCGCGCCAAGGATCTGGACGAGGCCGAGGCCGTTGAGGCCAAGCGCCGCGCCGAGGCCGCACTGGCCGACAGCAAGGCGGACTTTGACTACGCCAAGGCCCAGGCCGAGGTGATCGAGGCGGCCGCCCGCCTGCGCATGATCGAGAAGTTGCGCCGGCACAAGAGCTGATCGGATAGCAAAAGATCGCCAGGCAGTATCCAGGGCGTGCATCACCCCGTTCGGAAGTACACCGGCGGGCGTGGGGCACGCCCTTTTTATTGTCGTGAAAGAACATTTGGCCTTTCTGCCCTGAACCCCAGGACTTAGACTGACGACCATGAGCAATGATATCTCCATCTTGATCCTCGCCGCGGGCCAGGGCTCGCGCATGCGCTCCAGGCTGCCGAAGGTGCTGCATCCCCTGGCGGGACGGCCGATGCTGGCCCATGTGCTCGAAACCGCCCAGGCATTGAATCCCCGACAGATCGTGGTGGTCCACGGCCACGGCGGCGAGACGGTGTGTCAGGCCTTTGCCAACCAGACCATCACCTGGGTCAAGCAGGCCGAACAGCGCGGCACGGGTCACGCCGTGAATGTCGCCCTGCCGAGCACCCAGGCCGAGGACCGTGTCCTGGTGCTCTATGGCGATGTACCGCTGGTGCGTGCAGATACCTTGAAGCGCCTCCTGGAGACGCTGAATGATGGCGTCGATCTGGCCCTGCTCACCACGGCCCTGTCCAGGCCGACCGGCTATGGCCGGATCCTGCGTGACGATGCGGGACGGGTCACGGGCATCGTGGAGGAGAAGGACGCCAGCGACTCTCAGCGCAGGATCAACGAGGTCAATACCGGCATCCTGGCCGCCAGGTCGGCAAAGCTGGCCCATTGGCTCTCCCAGGTCACGGACCAGAACGCCCAGGGCGAGTATTACCTGACCGACTGCGTCGCCCTCGCGAACGGGGAGTCCGGACGGGTCGAGGCAACGGTCGCCCATGAATCCGTGGAGGTCATGGGTGTCAACGACAAGGTCCAGCTGGCCGAACAGGAACGCGCCTGGCAGCGGCGTCAGGCAGAGGCACTGATGCGCGAGGGCGTGACCCTCATCGACCCGGCGCGGCTGGATGTGCGCGGTACGGTAAAGGTAGGCCAGGACGTCAGTCTGGACGTGAACGTGATCCTCGAGGGGCACGTGGAGCTGGGTGACCGGGTGTCCATCGGCGCCGGGTGCGTTATCCGGGATACGGTGATCGGCCAGGGTACCGAAGTGCTGCCATACAGCGTCATCGAAAGGGCCCGGATCGGCACGAACAACAGTATCGGACCCTTTGCACGCATCCGGCCGGGGACCGAGACATCGGCCAAGGCCAAGATCGGAAACTTCGTGGAAGTAAAGAATGCCCGGGTGGGCGAGGGCTCGAAGATCAACCACCTGAGCTACGTGGGTGACGGTGAACTGGGCCGTGATGTGAACATCGGCGCCGGCACCATCACCTGCAACTACGATGGCGCCAACAAGCACAGGACCATCATCGGTGATGGCGCATTCATCGGTTCAAACACAGCATTGGTGGCGCCGGTGAAGGTAGGCGAGGGCGCCACCATCGGCGCCGGCACCACGTTGAACAAAGACGCACCCGCCGGCGAACTGACCGTCGGCCGAGCCAAGGCCGTGACGATCCGCGGCTGGAAACGCCCGGCGAAGAAACCAAAAGAATGAAGACCTTTGACAGGATGAACAGGATATTTTGGGATGTACAGGAAAGGACAATTGCTTAGAGCCTTTCAACTCGAAAGGACATCGTGTCAATCCAGAAAAATCCTGTTCATCCTGTCCATGATTGTTTTTGACTTTTTACCCCAGAGCTAGCAAACCATGTGCGGAATTGTCGGAGCCATTGCTGAACGTAACGTCGTCCCTGTCCTGATGGAGGGGCTGCGGCGATTGGAATACAGGGGCTACGATTCCGCCGGTATTGCCGTGCGGGAGGAGGGTGGCCATATCCAGCGCATCCGCTCCGTGGGCAAGGTGGGGGAGTTGCAACAGCGCCTGGAGCGAGAGCCGCTGCAAGGCCATCTGGGCATTGCCCATACCCGCTGGGCCACCCACGGGATCCCGGCGGAGCGCAACGCGCATCCCCACATGAGTGGCGAGCGCGTGGCGGTGGTGCACAACGGGATCATCGAGAACCATTCGGACCTGAGAGACGAACTGAGCGCCGCGGGTTTTGCCTTCAGCTCGGAGACGGATACGGAGGTGATTGCTCACCTCCTGGCCTACTACCTGGATCAGGGGAATGACCTGCTGGCGGCCGTCAAGGAGGCCACCCGCCGCATGGTGGGTGCCTACGCCCTGGCCGTGGCAAGCCCCGATGAACAGGATCGCCTCATCGTCGCGCGGCTCGGCAGCCCGCTGGTGATCGGTGTGGGTGTCGGTGAACATTTCATCGCATCCGACGTGTTTGCCCTGCTGCCCGTAACCCAGCGTTTCATCTTCCTGGAGGAAGGCGACATCGCCGAGATCCGCCGGGGATCGGTGCGGGTGCTGGACGCCGATGGCAATGAAGTCGAGCGACCGGTACGCACCTCCCAGCTCACCGCCTCCACCGCCGACAAGGGCCCCTACCGCCACTACATGCTCAAGGAAATCTTCGAGCAGCCGGCCGTGATCGCCGAGACCCTGGAGGGGCGCATCTACAAGGGCCGGTTGCTGGAGGAGAGCTTCGGCCACGAGGCGAAGCGCCTGCTGGATGCCGCCAGGGGCGTGCACATCATCGCCTGCGGCACCAGTTATCACGCCGGCCTGGTGGCCCGCTACTGGATGGAAGAAGTGGGCCTGCCCTGCAGCGTGGAAGTGGCCAGCGAGTTCCGCTACCGAAAGGTGGTGGTACCCAAGGACACCCTGTTCGTCACCATCTCCCAGTCCGGCGAGACCGCAGACACCCTCGCGGCACTGCGCGAGTCAAAGAAGATGGGTTACCTGGGCAGCCTGTGCGTCTGCAATGTGCCGGAGAGTTCACTGGTGCGTGAGTCCGACGTGGCCGTGATGACCCGTGCCGGCACGGAGATCGGCGTGGCCTCCACCAAGGCCTTCACCACCCAGTTGGTGGCCCTGCGCCTGCTGGCCCTGGCCATCGCCCGCCGACACGGCATGGACCGGGAGACAGAAAAGGCCCTGGTGGAAGAACTGGAAGCCCTGCCCCGCCAGGTGGAAGTGGCCCTGTCCCTGAGCGACGCCATCGCCACGATGGCCAATGAATTCGCGGAAAAGACCCACGCCCTGTTCCTGGGCCGGGGTACCTTCTACCCCGTGGCCATGGAAGGCGCATTGAAGCTCAAGGAGATCTCCTACATCCACGCCGAGGCCTATCCCGCCGGAGAGTTAAAGCACGGACCCCTGGCGCTGGTGGACGCGGACATGCCCGTCATCTGCGCCCTGCCCAACGACCCCTTGCTGGAAAAGGTCCTCTCCAACCTTCAGGAAGTCCGAGCCCGCGGCGGAGAGTTGTTCCTGTTCAGCGATGAACGCATCAAGATCAACCTGGACCACTACCACAGCCTGACCCTGGCCGACATCTGCCCCAGCACCGCCCCGATCGTCTACACCATCCCGCTCCAGTTGCTTGCCTATCACACCGCCGTGCTCAAGGGCACGGATGTGGATCAGCCGAGGAATCTGGCGAAGTCGGTGACGGTGGAGTGAGCTTGCCAGGAGGGCATGACATTCTTTACCGATAGAACAAAAACTTACGCTATCAAATGTGCGAATCAATGCCCTTGTGAGCGCCACCCGCTAAGATAGAAGGTGATGTCATGAGATCCGGATCGGCGTCCCCGACAGGCTCACCGCGGCGGGAGAAACAATACAGCCGCCGTCTGCGGAGGAAGGTACGGTGAAATCCCTGCCGCCGTCTCCGGCTCAGCAGCGACCGCCGCGTGGTTAATTGGTCTATGCGCCGGACGATGCCAGGCTGATAAGAGCAGTTCCATGCCCCATCGGATTGATCCTGACCCGGATGCGCTGTGCTGGTAACCTGTGGGCACCGCCACCCTTGGGTGACGGCTCCGATCCGGGCGGATGAGAATAACCTTGCAACGATTCTTGGCAATAATTCTGGCGGGCCTCTCGCTGGCGACGACGATACCGGTTCAGGCAAAGGCTGAGACGGATCCCACCCCCGTTCGTGTGCAGCTCAAGTGGTTCCATCAGTTCCAGTTCGCCGGCTTTTACGCGGCGCAGGCGCAGGGCTATTTTCGTGAAGCCGGACTGGACGTCACGCTCGTGGAGGGCGGGCCTCATGTCAGTCCGACGCAGGAGGTTCTGGACGGGCGGGCGGATTTCGGGGTCGGGACGTCCGGATTGCTGATCACCCGTAGCCGCGGCCAGCCGGTGGTGGCCGTGGCGGCGGTCTTCCAGCATTCCCCCTACATCCTGATCGCCCGTGACGACCCGGAGATCGTCTCGCCGAGCGATCTGGAGGGCAGGACAATCATGGTGGAGCCTTACTCCGAGGAGCTGCTCGCCTACCTGCACAGGGGGGGCGTGGACACCGGCCGGGTCAATATGGTCGAGCACACCGGGAATCCACTCGATGTGGTGGACGGGGATGTGGTGGGCATGACCGCATATCTGACCACCGAACCCTTCTTTCTCGCCCGGGCCGGGGAACGATACCGGGTCTTCGATCCCAAGGTGGCGGGTATCGATTTCTATGGCGACACGTTGTTCACCACCTCCGACTACGCCGAACGGAACAACGGGATCGTCGTCTCGTTTCGCGAGGCGCTCGTGCGCGGCTGGACCTACGCTTTCAATCATCAGGAGGAGATCATCGCGGTCATTGAGCGTGAATATGAGCCGGAGTTCGGACGGGATTTCCTGCGCTTCGAAGCGGACAATATCCGGCGCCTGCTGATCCCCGATCTCATCGAGATCGGCTACATGAATCCTGCACGCTGGATATCCATCGCCCGCGAGTTCGAGGCTGCGGGGCTGATGCACGGTCCGGTGGATATCGATGCCTTCATGTTCCAGCCTGCGCAACCGACGGACTGGCGCTGGCTACTGTACACGGCGCTGATCAGCGGGCTGGTCATCGCCCTGAGCGCCGCCGTTCTGTTCAAGTTGTACACGCTCAATCGCGCTCTGCACTCCGAGGTGAATTCGCGCAGGCTGCTGGAGGCAGAGCTCCGCGAACGGGCGCTCAGCGACTCCGTGACCGGCACCCTGAACCGGCATGGATTCCTTGAAGCCATGGCCCGGGAGATGGAACGTGCCGCGCGGCAGGACGCGCCGCTCTCCCTACTGGAACTCGACCTGGATAACTTCAAGCGGATCAACGACACCCACGGCCACGCCGCAGGGGACCGGATTCTCGCGCTCGTGGGAGCCGTGTGCCGGGGTGAGACACGGGGTATCGATATCGTTGCCCGAATCGGCGGCGAGGAATTCATGCTCGCCCTGCCGGATACCGACACGGGCGGGGCTGCCTTGGTTGCCCGTCGAATCCTCGACAGGCTGGAGGCCAGCCGGCCCCGGCTCGACGACGGTACCGTGGTCAAGGTCACCGCCAGCATTGGCGTGGCTACGCGCATGGAGGGAGACTCCCCTGACGCTCTGATGATGCGGGCCGATCATGCCATGTATGAAGCCAAGCGTGCCGGACGGAACCGGGTCAGCGTAGCGCCGTCCCGTGACTGACTGGTGTCGGAGATGCGGTAAACGCTCGCTGAAGCCGCTGTGCGAAACGGCGTCGGACCGCGACAACATGTTCGATACTGAACACACAGGTTGGCACATGGCATCCGGAAGGTATGAAATCCGGGTCGGTGCGCAAGGCCGGGTGGTTGGCGCCGGGCAAGGCGCTGAAGCTATGCCTGCGTGAACGGTTTCAGCATATTCCCAGGAGGTCAGCTGATGAACAGATCGCCGAAGCAGTCTTCACCACATTGGGAGCCTGATCATGGACCGTACCATCAATCCTGAAACGCTGAAAACCGAACTTGCGGGCAAGTACATCCTTGATGTGCGCCGTGGCGCGGACCGTGAGACCTCCTTGGAACAACTCGCCGAAGCGAACTGGAAGGATCCGGAGAAGCTGGCCGAGTGGGCAGACCAGCTGCCGCGCGATCGGGACATCGTCCTGTACTGCGTGCGTGGGGGCTCTGTCTCCAACAACGTGGTGGATGCGCTGCATGCACGAGGCCTCAAGGCTCGCTTCATCGAGGGCGGCATCGAAGGCTGGAAGGCCGCCGGCGGTGCGGTGGTGGCCACGGATTGAGCCAGGCGTGACGCCCCTTCGATGAGGCGTGGGCTTCCCGGATTGCGCTTTGCTTCATCCGCAATGGGAGCAATGGGACACCCACAATGTGACTCTGGCGGGCCTCATCGGGCTGGCGGTGCGTTCGGCGCCACACCGCCGCCGACCGCCTGCTCGAGCGCCTCGACGCGGCTGTCGGAGGATATCCTCCGACACCGTAAGAGATCTATCTGGGTACGACTCTGGCGCTCTCGCCGCTACCTTCAACACGTACCTGCATCCCTGAGCTAAGACGCGCATCTACCGGTTGCGTGATCGTGACGCTTCCGCCGGTGGACATGTTGACCACAATACGCTGAGCGTCCTTATTGGACATCCTACTCTCGGCGTAGGTGCCGGCCGCACCACCAAGGGCTGCGCCAGCTACTGTGGCAGTGGTACTGTCTCCAACCCCAGCACCCAGGAGGCCACCGGCCACTGCGCCTACGGCCGTACCCACGCCCAGTTTGTAGTTGTCTTCGACCTTGATGTTATCTACTTCGGCAATCGTACCAAAACGATCCGATACGTTAACTGTGGTGTCGCGTGTCTCGCCGTACTTTGTCCCGCCCATATTGCCTAAATCAGCGCAGCCGCCTATTAGAGCGACTGAAATCAGCACGACCAAAATTATTCGCTTGTGCATGACGTAAATCCTCCTGGTTCATGAAGGTATAAAGCACTTAAAATCAACTGCACTAGACCGAGCAGCTGGTAGTGACATGCGGTGAAGTCTTGCTGATGTCTGCATGGGTCCGGGTGTAGTTCATCATCAAGGTATCTGCTTTGTGAAATGCCATCGGTGCGCGAGATAACATTGTTGCGCATACTCTCGCGATACGGCGCGGTTCGGGCACAGGCAGTCCGGATCGGGGTTGGTGGCAAAGGAATGTGACACGTGAAGGTAGATGAAGCGTTGTGATGAGTGATCGTCGGGGCGAGACAAAGGCGACGGGATCTCCCTTCGGGCGCCATGAGTCAAGCGAACCGACCTGTTCAGTCGATGTCGGCATAGATCTACCTCATGAGCTTTTCATAGGAGCGGATGTCCGTCCGATAACATTCACAGGCCGCGGCCTCCAGGCCGTTGTCAATGGCACCCTCTGCAGGCCAACGGTCGTAGGCTTCCCTGGAAGGAGGCCTTTCAGCGTCTGGATGAGTTCGATGGCCTCACTGAACACACAAGCTCGCAGTGAGACATTCCGTGCCGGGTGCCAGTGAATCGACCTGACCTGTCTACCTGATGAGGTGCGCGTAGGATCGGATGTCTTTCCGGTAGCATTCACAGGCAGCGGCTTCCAGGCCGCTTCGGTCGTGGATGGTGATCTCGCCTCGGCTGTAGCTGATCAGCTTGCGGGCTTGCAGCGCGCTGGCGGCGGTGGTGACGCCGACACGCCGCACGCCAAGCATGTACGCCATGAATTCCTGTGTCAGGTGAAATTGGTTGGAGTGCGCACGATCCTGGGTCATCAATAACCAGCGCGCAAGGCGGGCCTCCAGGAGGTGATAGCGGGCACAGCCCGCAGACTGCGCGAGCTGGCAGATCATTACCTGCACGTATCGCCAGAGTAAGGCCTGCAGTGCGGGGCTGTGTTGTAGCTCCTGTTTGAACCGTGCGCTGCTCATGCACAGCGCGGGCCCTTCGCCCTGTACCAGGGCACGCAGCGGTGAGCTCGACACCCCTAGAATGATCGGGGTCCCGGTCATCCCTTCGTCTCCGATAAGTGCTACCTCCAGTCCGTCATGCCCTTCGATCGGTGCTACCAGCGAGACAACGCCCCCCATCGGAAAGTAGACCTGATCGATGGGTTGGCCGGGTTCGGTGAGGATGGTGGAGAACTCCAGGTTCACTGGTGTACAGCGCGAGACGAACCGCTGGCGATCCCTGTGCGGTAGTGTCGCAAGCAGGCGGTTGGCAGGTTGTTCGGTACCGGTCTGGGACACAGGATGCTCCCGTAGTCGGGACAGTTACAGGCACCACAAGGAGAGACGTAAGCACCAAAGATGTGGCGGTTGGTGCAGGGGGCGACGGCGTCCTCGGGGTGGACGTTATGGAGATTGCAACCGGGGAGTCAGGATGTCGGGACGCCAGCGCACATAAAGCTGCAGCGGGGTAACGATGAGGGGCGAAATGGAGTTAGAGGAGTAGAGGCGCCAGCCTGGCTGGCAGGGCCGTCGGGTCAACCGACCAGGCGGTCGTACTCTCGTTTGACGACCTGGTAGCACTCACATGAGCGCGACTCGAGACCCTTGCGGTCGAGGATATGGATGTGACCTCGATGGTAGGAGATCAGGCCGGCCTTCTGCAGTTTGCCGGCGGCTTCCGTGACCCCTTCGCGGCGCACCCCGAGCATGTTGGCGATCAGTTCCTGGGTCATGACCAGCTCGTCGGTGAGCAGACGATCCAGGCTCAGGAGCAGCCAGCGGCAGAGCTGCTGATCCAGGGTGTGGTGTCGGTTGCATACCGCAGTCTGAGCCATCTGGGTGAGCAGGGCCTGGGTGTAGCGCAGCAGGGAGCGCTGCATGAATCCGGTACGGAAGAATTCGTCCTTGAGAAACTCCCCCTTCAGCCGGTAGGCAGTGCCGGCACTCTGCACGACGGCTCGGGTCGGGCTGGTTTCCCCGCCCATGAACAGAGACACGCCCACCACGCCCTCGTTGCCCACAATGGCAATCTCGGCGGCCGAGCCGTCCTCCATGACGTTTAGCAGGGACACGATGCAGTCCGTGGGGAAGTACACATAGCGCATGGGCCGGTCGGATTCCTGCAGCACGTCCCCGAGTGCAATCCGAACGGGCTCCAGGTGTGGGTAGACGCGTGCATGCTCGGCCTGCGGGAGGCCGGCAAGAAGATGATTCAAGCTGGGGTTGGAGCTAGAGCCGTTTGAAGTGTCAGTGGCGAGAGTGGCCTTCATGCTACGCAGTCTCCCTGACTTGCGGGTGCGGTTGTTGACCGATCTAAGGTGATGCGAAAACCGGTTGACAGGTCTTCTTCCCAGTCCTTCCGGGTATGAAATCCCCAGATAGTGAGTCGATTGCAGGGCAGGTCAAGGACTGTGCATACCGTGTATCGACAATAGCACACAGATGAGCGGTCTATTGTGTGCGTTGCCGTACAGACCCTGCAGGTACTGTAGTCCGAAAGTAAGAATCGACACATTTCTGAGAACTTCGTCGTGTTTCTCCACACTCCCACACAGGTTATCCGCATGCGTCTAGCCCGCTTGACCTTCGAACTGGTGCTGGTTGGCCTGTGTGTGATGGGGATCATGGCATGGATCCTTCCCGAGCACCTTCCTGCACTGGTTCGGGTCCTGCCTTACGTACTGCTGCTCGTAGTTGCGATCCTTGCTGTCGGCGCCGGCTACGGCCGCCGGCGGCGTGCCCGGGACCGTTACGTCTTCCATGCATGGGCATTACCCGCCCTGATCGGGCTCCTGGCGATGCCGGCGGCCTATGCCGTGTCTGACGTGGTACAGCCATCCAACGGTACCACCGCTATTGCGATCCTGTCGGCCGCCGGGATTCTGGTAGCCATACGTCTGTACATGGGCAATGGCGGCTTCGAGCCGTGGCTGGTACGCAGGGTGATGGTGGTGGGTACCGGCGCAGAGGCCGCCGAGGTAGAGAAGTCACTGGCGTGGGCCAGCCCGCATGTGCGGATTGTCGGGTTCTATCCTGTGGGCCCGGACGAGACGGTGGTGTCCACCGACAGGGTTCTCAGCGACGGGCCGACACTGACAGCCCTGGCACGTAGCCGGAGGGTAGACGAGATCATCGTGGCCGTACGGGAACGGCGGGATCAGTCAGTACCCCTCGATCAGCTTCTGGACTGCAGGTTGGCCGGTACCCGTGTACTGGGCCTGTCCAGTTACTTCGAGCGCACCATGGGCCAGGTGCGTCTGGATTCCCTGCGCGCCAGCTGGCTCATCTTTGGCGAAGGGTTCCGACAGGGTCTGTTACGCACGATCCTCAAGCGCGGTTTCGACATCATCGCCGCTGCCCTGTTGCTGGCCCTGTTCTGGCCCCTGATGCTGCTGTGTGCAGCGCTGATCCTGCTGGACAACGGTTTGCCAATCCTCTATCGACAGGAACGAACGGGCAAGGCCGGGCGCCCGTTCACGCTGTACAAATTCCGCAGTATGCGGCGGGATGCGGAGGGTGACGGAAATCCGCGTTGGGCAAGTCTGAACGATGCGCGCGTGACGCGTCTGGGTGCCGTGTTGCGGCGTTTTCGTCTCGACGAGCTGCCGCAGCTCTACAATGTGCTACGGGGAGACATGAGTCTGGTCGGACCCCGGCCCGAGCGTCCCCATTTTGTATCCGAACTGTCACGCCAGATTCCTTTCTATAATGCGCGCCACAGCGTTAAGCCAGGTCTCACCGGTTGGGCCCAGGTCCGTTATCGTTACGGCGAGTCCGTGAATGATGCGGCGCGCAAGCTCGAGTACGATCTCTACTACGTGAAGAACCACACCCTGTTTCTGGATTTCATCATCCTGTTCAGGACCGTGGCCGTGGTTCTCACGGGCACGGGAGGCCGATAGGCAACCGCTTCGAGTACTACACCCAAGCCACACTGTGCGCGCCACCGAACAGAGTTACCTGGTGTTCGCGCGCATGATCTATTACGTGACCAGTTGCCCCGATGAGGCTGCTCTCCCTGCCGGTCTGGATATCGTGTTCCAAAGGCAGGCAGGGAGGTTCGCTTCTCGCGGGCTCGATGGCCGTGCCCTGTTCGTCAGTGACGCTCGGCGTCCCTGCGCCGTTGCAGACAACGGCGCAGGGACGTGTGGATGAAGTCGGCGAATGAAACGAATATCGGAGTTGAAGCAATCATGAAACAGCGATGCACACAGAAACACACACAACTGGCCCTGTCCTGTGCCCTGGCACTGGGGCTCATGTCCGGCGCCGCCCTGTCACAGACCACGCCGCAGGGTTATGTCGTCAACACCGACAATCAGGTATGGCGCAACGCAGAAGGTGATTGCTGGCGCACGGATTCCGGGCCCACCCCGGCGTCACGGACCCAGTGCGAACCGGCACTGGTGGCAGCGCCTGCGCCGAGTGCTGCCGCACCAGAACCTGCCGCCAGACCCGTGGAGTTCGCCCGGATGGCACCGGTCCCGGTCGCCATGACCCTGAGCACCGCTACACTGTTTGCCTTTGACAGTGCGGCCCTGCGTCCCGAGGGCAGAACGGAACTGGATCGACTAAACCGGGATATCCGTGACATGGATGCCGAAAGGATCATGATCACGGGCCATACGGACCGGCTCGGCTCCGCTGCCTACAACCAGCAACTGTCCGAGCAGCGTGCCCAGGCGGTCAGGGCATACCTGGTCAGTCTTGGCATGGATGCCAACCGACTCCAGGCGGTGGGCAGGGGCCATACCCAGCCGGTCACCAAGTCAGCTGACTGCACGGGCACAAGGGATGACCGCTTGATCAACTGCCTGCAGCCGGACCGCCGGGTGGAGGTCGAGGTCAGTGGTACCGGGGTCCCGCGCTGAGGGACTGGTCGACTGAGCCCTGCATATAAAAACGCCCCGTTTCGGCGGGGCGTTTTTATGCATGAGCCTTCCCTTCATTGCTTGCCGGCCGCCACGACGTAACTTCGACGGTCGAAGCTAGACGATGGCCCATCGGTCGTCTCGTAGGGCGGCCCATGGCCGCCATCGCAGCAACCAAACCCGCCGTCGACAGCACTGGCAAGACGTCAGATAAGCCCCATAAGCAGCAGTATCACCACAACGACCAGGACCAGGCCCAGTATGCCGCTCGGGCCATAGCCCCAGGACCGGCTGTGAGGCCAGCTCGGGATCGCGCCGATCAGCAACAGAACGAGCAGCACAAGTAGAACGGTTCCCAGTGTCATTTTGGATCTCCTGTAGGAAAAGCGGTGGTCATCATTGGAACGTCTGCTGATGCGCCGAATGTGGGCCCGCGGACGTCCGCGTTCTGTACGAAACCGAACATAAGGCGGGCTGGGGGAGGCTCGGGCCCTGATCAGCCGCTGGTCAGCGACTCTCATGCCAATATGACCGCTTTTGTTCGTTATCGAACGGACGCCACGTACCCGGCACGACGATAGTAGGCAGTGTCGACCACCCGTCTGCGAGCTGCCTGTCGGCTCAGCGGGGTTCGGTGAACGTTTGGACACCTGTCATCCCTTTGTTATGGAGTATTGAAAAATGAACAAGGCCAGTCGAATTCTTACCGTACTGTTTCTCGCCCTGCCTCTGGGTTTTGCCGCAGGCTGCGCATCGACGGATACCCGTGAACGTCAGCCCGTTGGTGAGTACATCGATGACAGCGTGATCACCACGAAGGTCAAGGCTGCGCTTGCCGCCGATCGGGATGTGAGTGCCATGGAAGTCAACGTCGAGACCTACGACGGCGTGGTGCAACTGAGCGGTTTCGTGAGCACCCAGGCCCAGGCCAACAAGGCAGTCGAGATCGCCCGTGGCGTCTCTGGTGTGAAGTCTGTCAGGAATGATATGCGGCTCAGGTAAGCTGGGGATTGTCGTGACCCCTAGTCGAGGTATCCATGCAAAGTCAGCACACGGATCGAAAAGGTCAGGCAGCCCTATGGCCGCCCGGGTATTGGCCGCGCAGCACGGGCGACATCGTCGCCCGTGCGTGTCGCGTGGATGTCCCCAAGACGGTCGATGTCATGAGTGACGACGCAGTCCGCATACTTCTTCTGGATCGGGACGATGCTACTGCACGACTGCTTAAGCAGGTGTTCGCAGGTGAGATAGACAAGGTGTCGGGTGTCGCGTGGGTCGACCGTCTGGAGAATGCACTTCGGATTTTGTCTGGTGAGACATACGGGGTGATCATGATCGGTAAGGGCCTGGCCGATAGCCCAAAGGTACTGGATCAGATCGCTACGGCTGCGCCGAATGCGCTGATACTGGCCCCGGGAATGGCGGGCATGACCCTTGCCATGCCCCATGGCGATGAAGCTCGCGTCATCACGGATGAGCTGGACCCACGGAGCCTGCCGCAGCTCCTGCCTTATCTCATGAGACAGGCAGCGACTGCCGTGGCATTGCGCCAGAGCGAGGCCCGATCCCGTGCCATGAGCGACGCATCCCCGCTGGGTATCTTCGTGACCGATGCCGAGGGGGGTTGTGTCTACGCCAACGCGGCCTATGAGTCGATCACCGCATTGGAGTTCGAGCAGGTACGCGGTACCAGCTGGACCGCCTCTATTTACTATGAAGACAAGGAAAGGGTCATTAACGCCTGGAATGCCGCGAGGAAAAAGCACGAGGCCTTCCGGGTGGAATGCCGCTTTCAGAGATGGGACGACAGGAGTGTTGTCTGGGTGCGCCTGAACAGCGCGTCCATGGTTGAGGGTGCCCCCCCAAGCGGTCATGTACTGACCATTGAGGACATCTCCGACCGCAAGACCATGGAGTCCGGGTTGAGCGCAGTACAGGATGACCTGTTCGAGGAAAGAGACCGCGCACGGGTCACCCTGGATTCCATAGGCGATTCCGTCATCTCCACCGACCTGCATGGCAAGATCACCTATCTGAATCTGAAGGCTGAGAAGATGACCGGCTGGTCGCGAGAGGAGGCCGAGGGCAGGCCACTGGCGGAGGTGTTCAGGATCATCGACGCCAAGACCGGCGAGACAGCTGTCGACCCGACACGACTTGCGATCAAGGAGGATCGGACCATGGGTCTGGCTGCGGATAGCGTGCTGATCCAGCGTAATGGCGCGGGAGAGGTGCCGATCGAGGACTCTGTGGCCCCCATCCACGATAGCCACGGCCGAGTCTGCGGGGCAGTCATCGTGTTCCACGATGTGAGCGAGTCCCCCGACACGATAATCAGGATGGCCCATCTCGCCCGGCATGATGTCCTCACTGGCCTGCCGAATCGGGTGCTCCTGTACGAGCGTCTGTCGCAGGCGCTCGGCCTGGCAGGTCGGCACCACAAGCAAGTGGGGGTGCTGTTCCTGGATCTGGACAAGTTCAAGCCCGTCAACGACTCACAGGGCCATGCGGTGGGCGATGAGCTGCTGAAGGCTCTCGCAATACGTCTGACTGGCTGTGTGCGCGCCACAGACACGGTGTGCCGTCATGGTGGGGATGAGTTCGTCGTCGTATTGACCGAGATCGAGCACCTGAAGGATGCGTCCCGTGTCGCAGAGAAATGCCTGGCCGTACTCTCTGCCCCGTACATGATCCGGGGGCGGGAATTCACGGTTACCCCGAGCATCGGCATCAGCGTCTATCCTGATGACGCTGGAGACGCAGATAGCTTGTTGCAGAGGGCCGATGCGGCGATGTTCGAGGTGAAGGGAAGTGGTGGTAACAGTTATAAATTCTTCAAGCCTGGCACTCCCGGCAGGGCGGCACGTAGACAGCCGGCGGTATAAGCGTCATCGGGCAACCCTAAGCCCATCTGACACCCCGCCGCGGCACGGTAGTCGCCGGGATCGTTGCCTGCCGATATGGGATGTCATTTGAGATCGTGGTGCACACATGCGGACTGGGTCGTATGTGGAGATGGCCCACGAATTTCACACCTTATGTACGGTAGCGAACGATAAGGCCAGTGGCATCCGGTGTAAGTTAGACACTCATTCGAGCGAGAAGCGAGTTCACCCTGTTTCCTTTGTGACCCTCCCCCTGGTATTGCAGAGGAAGCACTCTCCCAGCCTCCCAGGATGAACTCGTGATTGCCCGGTTTCGCAGAGATGCTTACCCGGGTTTTTTTTATTTACGCAGAGTATGAAATGGCATCCTTGCGCTCCAAGTGGGGGGCAGAGAGTACATCGAGTGCATACACATGCTTGTCTATGGAAAGCCTGGTAGCGGTCGCTGTGCCGGGTCAGGAGCCCGCACATGAATACACGCACCGTCAATGGCGAGATGATCTCTGACCCTAGGGCATTGAGACGCGCCCTGAATGCTTACCGTACACCCAGCCTGGTGCGCAGCGTCCTGGAGATCCTGGTCACCGTCCTATCGTTCGCCTTGGTATGGGTGCTGATGTTTGTCACCCTGAGTGCTGGCCATTGGGTCGGTCTGCTGCTCGCCGTACCCGCGGCGGGCTTACTCGTGCGCCTGTTCATGATCCAGCACGACTGCAGTCATGGTTCATTCTTCAGGTCGCGTCGCGTCAACGACTGGGTCGGGCGGGTGATCGGGGTGCTTACCCTGACGCCCTACAGCTTCTGGCGCCATTGCCATCTTGTCCACCACGCCAACTCCGGCAATCTCGATCGCCCAGCCGTAGGCGCCATAGACACCCTGACCGTGCGTGATTATCGGTCCATGCCATGGGGACAGCGTTTGCGCTATCGCCTGTACCGGCACCCGTTTGTGATCCTTGGGCTCGGCCCGGCCTACGTATTCATTTTGCTTAACCGCCTGCCGATCGGATTAATGCGGGCGGGCGCGATGCCCTGGCTGAGCACGATGGGCACCAATGTGGCGATTGCAGTCCTCGTCAGCGCGATGGTCTGGTGGCTCGGCGCAGCTACATTCTTTCTCGTGCAGCTGCCTATCACGCTGCTCGCGGCATCCATCGGTGTCTGGCTGTTTTATGTGCAGCACCAGTTTGGAGAGACCTTCTGGGCCCATGACGAAGAGTGGACCTTCGAGGAAGCGGCCCTGCGCGGCAGCTCACACTATGATCTGCCCGGTGTTCTGCGCTGGTTCACCGCCAACATCGGCGTGCACCATGTTCACCATCTCTGCAGCCGGATACCCTTCTATCGTCTGCCCGAGGTGCTTCGTGATCACCCGCAGCTTCGCAGTGTGGGCCGTCTCACCCTGCGGCAAAGTCTCAGCACAATGAGGCTTGCGCTTTGGGACGAGGACCGACGACGCCTGGTTCCCTTTGCGGCAGTAGATGACAAGCGTGAGGCGCCCCGGGTGGCATGTTGAAGGACTAGGATCGGGCTTGGATTCGGTCAGAAGGGAGAGGGGCACTCGTCGAGAAATCTTGGGCATTGTCGAGGGGTTCAGGATGGGTGTTTGACTGCGATATTCAACAGCCGCCCCCAGTAAAAGAAAACCCGCCGAGGCGGGTTTTCCAGTTTCGTCAGAAGTTGTAACCCATACCCACGGTGAGCGCCCAGGCACCATCCTTGAATGAGTCATCGGCATCATTGGAGCTGTCGAAGAACCACTGATAGTCTGCGCGACCCAGCAGGTAGGTCTTGGGTAGCACGTAATACTTCACACCCGTCTCAAGGCCTGCGAATCCAGTGTCCTTGACGCCGTCACCATAGATGAAACCCAGGCTACCGCCGACGAAGGGCCGCAGCTGTGTGGTGCCGAAATGGTGGTTGGCATAGCCACGAGTCGAGCCATTCCAGAAATCATTCTTGACGCTCTCGCCCTTGATAGTGGCGTAATTGACACTCTGCCTGATGCCAAAGACCATATTGTCGTTACGATACCAGCCGTAGTCACCAACAAGGCCAAAGCTGCCGTTGTCGAACTTGCGGTCGTTGGTGCCGGTGCCGGAGATGGACAATTCACGATCACCGGCAACCGGACCGTAGTTTGATTTAGGAATGTCCTGGGCGAATGCAGCCACAGGCAGGGCGCCGACGAGGCATAGGGTAATTGCTGCCATTTTGTTCATGATAAACCTCTAATGTTTGAGCCCGATTGACAGGATTGTCAGCGGGCGTCTCGGCCGGACCCCGGAACGTATCGTGGGCACCGACCCGATATGGGTATTGACGAAGTGTCGTCTCAAGCCATTGACAGAATGAGCTTTATTGGCACAAGAGGTCTGTACGGTGGCATACGAACATTAGGACGGACTGAAACAGCCAATCCGGCTTCGAATTGCATGGGAATCTGGATCTGTTCGGGGAAGCCCCTCGATCTGTACTGTTCGAGGTCCGCAGGTGTAGGCCGGCATGCGCAATGGATCAGCGTATCGTCATCCTGGACTCGGAGACGAGGATCTCGACTCGGCGGTTCTGCTGGTTGCCCGGGGCCGTGCCGTTGTCGACCGGGGGGGATTCGCTGGCGGCCGTGTAAAGTCGGTCCGCACTGATGCCCTGGCGCACCAGGTAGGACCTGACTGCGTCGGCCCGCCGTTTGGACAGCTCGAGGTTCGCGTCCTCGGCATGGTCACTGTGCCCCACGATGATGACACTGTGTTCTGAGAACCCGGCGAGAGAGGCAGCAAGCCTGTCGAGGTTACGTCGGGTATCTGCATCGAGCTGCCAGCTTTGCGAATCGAACAGCAGACTGTCTGTAATCTGGAACAAGGCAAAATCGACAGGGGCATCCTGGCCCTCATCCGTCTGGCGCCGGCGTTCATTGGCCTGCACCTGAGCCTGCCCGGCCTGCGTCATGGCATCGGCCGGCGACAAGGCATGTGTGATCGTCCGGGGCGGTGAGGCACAAGCGGTGAGCAGGAGCGCTACTGCCAATGACGCCAGGGGTAGCATGATGTAACGGTAGCCGTTATGGGCTGATCCCGTGGCGGTTTCCTGCATGAGTTGTATCCTCCCGGGAACAAAGCAAAGCTCTGGGGCATCTAGTCTTCAAAGAGTCTTTCAGGCTCAGCGGCGAACGTCTGTACGCTGGCCCGCACAGGTCGGAGTGACCTGTCATAGGGCGGCCCGTGGCCGCCAGGTCGATGGTGGGGCCTGTAAGGCGGCCACGGGCCGCCCTATTTTCTGAGGCGGTGCGAGGCAGGCCGATGCCTGGTGAGATATGCGCACCAGCCAGAAGCATGCCGGGCCCCGTTGTATGTGGGACCACCTGTCATAGGGCGGCCCGTGGCCGCCAGTAATGTGCGGAATCAGACAGAGAACAAAGGACGGCCAAGGCAACCTGTGTTCAGGCGCTGAGCGGGGCGCGTCCCGCGCAAAAAGCCGGTGAGGATATCGACAAGGCCCTGGATGAGGTCGCCGAGATGCGGGAGACACCGGCGAGAATATCCAGGGGGCGGTGGGTAGCGCTCGAAACAGACCCCATGCAGACCCCGCAGGACCAGGGGCATGTCCCGTGATCGGCAGTTTGCGATATGATCATGATATCGTCGCAGTGTGCGGCGGGAGGCTGTATGACCAGTTGGAATATGGAACCGAGCGATCAAGACCGATTGCGCATCGCCGCTGACGCCAGGCTCAACGACGGTAGCGCGCCGCCAAACAGGGGCTGGACGCTCAGTGGCGACGTTCTGTCCCTGCTCTACCGGCTGGCCAGCGACCCCGACTCTGCCAGCGATGCACTCAAACTGTTGCATGAATTGCAGACCCACCAGGTTGAGCTGGATCTCCAGCAGGCGCAGCTCGAAGACAATGAACGCGCCTTTGCCGAGGATCTGGCGCATTACAAGGCCCTTTATGATTATGCCCCGGTCGGATACTTCGTCCTGTTGGAGGGCCAGGTGATTGAAGCTAACCTGGCCGGCGCCCGCCTGTTTGGGGTCGACCCGCAGGACTTCCAAAATCAATCCGTGGACAGCTTCCTGGCACCGCAAAGCCGCCCCGTGATGGCCGAGTTCCTCAAGGTATTGCGCGAAAGCGGGTCGAGTGCCTCATGCGTGGTCCATCCGCTTCAGGGCGTAGACGGTTCGCGCCGTTTCTGGGTCACTGCCAACCGCTCACCGAGTGGCAAGGCCATTCTCATGGCGGTATCCGAGTACGACCCATCACAGGCGACCTGACGATCCGTCCAGGCCCCCCACAGCGCGGTCGGTCATCGCCGGCCAAGGGCGCTTTCAAATGATTTCCTCGACTGCCGACAGCCCCTTTGACTTACCCCGCCACGTGGACCCGGTGGCATTGACCCCGGCTGCGGCAGGGGCCGCGTGACCCATGGGAGCCACAGACCCCGCTGAACCGATAGCCACCACCACTACGCGCATCGTCGGGATCGGCGCCTCCGCCGGCGGTCTGGCGGCGCTTGAGGCGTTCCTCAAGCAGGCGCCCCCGGACAGTGGCATGGCCTATGTGGTTGTGCAGCATCTGGACCCGACGCAGAAGGCCTTGCTGCCGCAACTCCTGCAACGCGCCACCCCAATCCCGGTACAGGAAGCTCGCCAGGGCATGCGCGTCGAGCCGAACCACGTGTATGTGATCCCCCCCAACACGGAACTCAGCCTGAACAAGGGCGAATTGAAACTGGCAAGGCCCGTGGAGCCACGGGGCATGCGCCTGCCGATCAATGTCCTGTTTTCTTCCCTGGCCAGCGAGCAGGGTGAACGCGCCATCGCCGTCGTCCTCTCTGGCATGGGGTCCGACGGGTCTCTGGGCCTGCAGGCGATCAAGGCGGTGGGTGGGCTGACGGTGGCGCAGGACCCAGCCACGGCGCAGTTCGATTCGATGCCCAAAAGCGCCATCGCAGCCGGTTGTGCAGACATCGTTGCACCCCCCGAGGAACTGTTAGCCCGCATCCTGTCCTACGTGATGAAGGTCCCGGACCCCGGCGTGGACGTCGAGGAGGATGCGCGGCCGCCACCCGAGAAAGAGCCCCTGAAGGAGATCGTCAGGCTGTTGCACAAACACACCGGGCATGACTTCTCGCTCTACAAGCACAGCACCCTGCATCGCAGGATAGAACGGCGCATGAACATCCATCACATCGAGACGCCGCAGAAGTATGTGGAGTACCTGAAACGAAATGCGCAGGAAATAGACCTTCTTTTCAAAGAGTTGCTGATCGGGGTCACAAGTTTTTTTCGTGACGCGCCGGTCTGGGAGTACCTGGTGGAGGTGGCCCTGCCGAAGCTGCTGGCGCAGCATACGCAGGGGTTCAGTTTGCGTGCCTGGGTCGTCGGTTGTTCCACCGGCGAGGAGGCCTACTCCCTGGCCATGGTGTTCAGTGAGGCCGCACAGCGACTGACCAAGAAGCAATCCACGTTGGAGCTGCAGATCTTCGCGTCGGACCTGAGCCCAGATGCCATCGCCAGGGCGCGCCGTGGTCGTTACCCCCTTTCAATCAGTGACAACGTCTCGGCAGAGAGACTGGATCGATTCTTTGACACCCACGACACCTACTACCAGATCAAAAAGGGCATCCGCGACATGGTGTTGTTTGCGCAGCACGACGTGGTGCTCGACCCGCCCTTTACAAAGCTCGACCTGATTGCGTGCCGGAACCTGCTGATTTACTTTGACCCTACGCTGCAGCATCGGCTGATCCCCCTATTTCACTACAGCCTGCGCCCCGGCGGTCTGCTGCTGCTGGGAAGCTCGGAAACGGCCGGGCGCTTTAGTTATCTGTTCACACCCATAGAGCCGAAGCTTCGGCTCTATGCGCGCCAGAAACACGTTTCCATCGACGGCACTGGCTTCAAGATGAAATCGTTTCCTCCGCTATCAAGCTTATCCAAGGAGTATTCAGTGGCCAATCGCACCGACCTGGACGAACCGAGGGACAACCTGCAATCGACAGCCGACAACCTGTTGCTGCAGGTCTATGCGCCCGCCGCCGTCGTGGTCAACAGCGACGGCGATATCGTCTATATCAGCGGGCGCACCGGCAAATACCTGGAACCGGCGGCCGGCAAGGCAAACTGGAACTTTCATGCCATGGTGCGCAACGGTTTGGGCGCCCCGCTTGCCGATGCCCTGAAACGGGCGGCCACGCAGAGTGATCCGGTGCAGTTGCATGGTCTCGAGGTGACGACGCCGGGGGGTGTGCAGCACGTGGATATCACGGTACAGGCCCTGAAAAATCCTCCGGCCCTGCGGGGTATGACCATGGTCGTGTTCCGCGATGTAGCGGCCACTACCGCTGGGAGCCGTGGCGGCCACAAGGCGCAAGGCACGCTGGAGACTTCCCATGCGGCTGAGATCCAGAAGTACCGTGACGAGATCGAGACCCTGCGCGAGGACGCACGAGCCACCAAGGAGGAGCTGCAGACCACTAATGAGGAGTTCCAGTCAACCAATGAGGAGCTGCAGTCAACCAACGAGGAATTGACCACGTCCAAGGAAGAAATGCAGTCCATGAACGAGGAACTGCAGACGATCAATAGCGAGCTGCAGACCAAGCTCGATGACCTGGCCCTCGCCCAGAGTGACATGCAGAATGTGCTTAACAGCATCGAGATCGCCATCCTGTTCCTGGATGGCGATCTGAATGTCCGGCGCTACACGGATCGGGCGTCAAAGATCTTTAGCCTGCGTGAAAGCGACGTCGGCCGTCCGCTCAGCGATCTGACAACCAGCCTTAAATATCCCGACCTACATCAGAATGCGCTCGAGACATTGAAGACCCTGCGTCCTGCGGAGGAAGATGTTCAAACGGACGACGACCGGTGGTTCACGGTACGAATCATGCCCTATCGCCGCCTGGACAATGTAATCGATGGCGTTGTGATCACCCTGCTCAATATCACCTCGACGAAAGCACCGGACGAGATCCCTGCCGAAGCCCCCAAGCCGTGATTCACCCGCTATATACCATGACCATGTCAGTCCACAGGGTATTCATGTGCCCTAGCGAACAGACCTGTTCGCGTGCATGGCTTAGTTTCCTGCCTTGAGGGCGGGTGGTCTTCTGACATACCGAATGGCCCTATGTCGGCTCGCTTTGCGGAGACGCGGTATTCAACGAGAAGTGTGAAGGTCGCGGAGGCCTCAATGACCTATTGCGTGGGTGTCATGCTAGACAGCGGCCTCATCTTTGCGTCGGATTCCAGAACCCACGCAGGCGTCGATAATTTTGCGAGTTTCTGCAAGCTGTCTGTGTTCGAGCGGCCTGATGATCGTGTTATCGTGCTGCTGAGTTCTGGCAACCTGGCCGGAACCCAGGCAGTGATCAGCATTCTGCAACAGCGCGTCAGAAAAGATGTCGAGCAAAACCTCTGGCGCGCCGAGACCATGTTCGACGCCGCCCTGATGGTGTCTGATGCCATGCGCGAGGTGGATCGACGCGATGGTCAGCACCTGACCGAAGATGATGTGGGCTTCAATGCATCCTTCATCCTTGGCGGACAGATAAAGGGTGAATCACCACGCTTGTTTCGCATCTATGCCGCAGGCAATTTCATTGAGGCCGGCGAACAGACACCCTATCTGCAGACGGGCGAGATGAAGTACGGAAAGCCGATCATAGACTGGGTCATCACCCCGCAGACCACGCTCAACGATGGCGCCAAGTGTGTGCTTGTGTCGTTTGATTCCACCATGCGCAGCAATCTGTCGGTCGGTATGCCCATTGACCTGATCTGCTACGAGCGTGACAGCCTGCGCGTGCAGATGCGCCGTCGCTTCGAGCCAGACGATGCCTATTTCGCCGAACTGGGCAGGGAATGGAGCGAAGGGACTCGCGAGGTGTTTCGCCGGTTGCCTCAACTGCACTGGTAGGCCAACGGGCATGACCGTCGACGTCAGCACTCAAAGTCAGCGTGCCGGCAGCCCGGGGCTGGTGGTCACGTGTGAGCATGGCGGTAATCGAATCCCCGCAGCATATCGCGACTATTTTCGCGCCCACGAGGCCTTGCTGGACAGCCATCGCGGCTATGACCAGGGCGCGCTTGAAATGGCGCGGGCCCTGGCCAGAGCCTTCCAGGCCCCGCGGGTCTCCGCCACGGTCAGCCGTCTGTTAGTTGACCTGAACCGCTCCATCGGACATCGCCAGCTGCACTTCGAGACGATACACCAGGCGCCAGCGCCAGTGCGCCAGGACATTCTTGAGCAGTACTACACGCCCTTTCGTGCAGAGGCGGAACGCCTGATCAGGGGCGCCATTGCCGAACGCGGACAAGTGGTCCACCTGTCCAGCCACAGCTTTGCACCGGAGCTTCACGGCGATGTGCGCAAGGCCGATGTGGGTCTGCTCTATGATCCGGCCCGGCCGGGTGAGGTTGCCCTGTGTGAGCGCTGGAAGGCGGCGCTCAAAACCTGTGCACCGGACCTCACCGTGCGTCGTAATTATCCCTATGAGGGCAGGAACGACGGATTGACGTCGTGGCTGCGCAAGTGCCTCTTGCCCGATGCCTATATCGGCATAGAGATCGAACTCAACCAGAGACTCGTTGCGGGGCCAGCCCCGAGTTGGAAACGCTTGCGCGATGTGATCATCAGATCACTGCGTATCGCACTAGCCGATGGGGACGCATGCAATGTCGCCCGGAGAGATTGAATCACGCATCGCGTCCCTCGGATCGCGACAGCAACAGACTACAGCAGGAGGCCAACGATGAAGATACGCATAGGCTATGAACTGGTCTTCGAATGCCCGAAACCGACACCTATGATCCTTGCCCTGAACGTCCATTACAGTCGGGCCTCTGATCTTCTTGTCCCGGATCACATGATTGCCGACCCGGCGGTACCCATCAGGGCCTATCGGGATGGATTCGGCAACTGGTGCACCCGCATCGTAGCGCCCAAAGGCCGTCTGCGACTTTCCTCGGATGCCGTTATCAACGACTCCGGTGAGCCCGATCGCATCGCGCCCGGCGCGGGACAGGTGCCGGTTCAGGAACTGCCCGATGATGCGCTCGTGTTTCTACTGGGTAGTCGTTACTGCGAAACCGATCGTCTGTCGGATACGGCCTGGCAGTTGTTCGACACGGCCCCGACGGGGTGGGCGCGTGTCCAGGCGATCTGCGATTATGTGCACGAGCACATCACCTTCAATTACCAGCGTGCACGTTCCACCATGACGGCCCTGGAGGTCTTTGAGAGTCGCACAGGCGTATGTCGCGATTTCGCGCATCTGGCTGTCACCTTCTGCCGATGCATGAACATCCCGGCACGTTACTGTACCGGCTACCTGGGTGATATGGGGACGCCGCCACCCTATAGTGACATGGACTTCGCCGCCTGGTTCGAGGCGTATCTGGACGGGCACTGGTACACGTTCGATCCCCGCAACAACATGCCGCGCATCGGGCGCATCCTGATCGCCCGTGGGCGTGACGCGGCAGATGTGCCCATCAGCACCGCTTTCGGGCCCAGCAGCTTGCTGCAGTTCACGGTACGTACCGATGAGATCAGCGAGCCACTTCCGGCCTGAGGGCAGGAGATGGACGAGGGCTCAGTGCGCAGACGCCCGCTCGCTGTTTTTAAAGGGCCATGCAGGCCGTTGGTTTCTTCATGGATGGGGCAGGTGTGCGCCGGCAGGCCGCCGGTATGTTCGCCAGCAGACGGAGTGAACGGGGCGTAATTGCTAGCGTGTGCTCTCGGGATGCAGTCGCCTTCGTTCGCGAACGAGGCAGTTACAGGGACGTTTCCGATTTGCTTGTCCTTTCAGAACCCGTAAGGAGAACACGATGAACAAAGATCAGGTTAAGGGGCGTATTGATCAGGCGAAGGGAAAAGGCAAGGAACTGGCCGGGAAGACCGTCGGGAACAAGGAGCTTGAGCAAAAGGGAAAGGCCCAAAAGCTCGGCGGCAAGGTCCAGGCGGGATTTGGAGATGTGAAGAAGGACCTCAAGGATTCTCTCTGAATCCGGGTCCTTAGCCGTGATCGTTCACACTGACCGAACACCCGGCTCTTGCAGCGGGTTCCGGTCAGTGTGCCGAAGCTTCAGTGGGGCATGGTCGTTGTTGAGCCCGATGCCTGTTTCTTTGCCTGCTTGGCGGCCTTCTTTTCCTTCGCGGTCGATGCAGGTTTTTTCTTAGTTTCTTTCTTACTCTCTCTCTCTTTGCCCATGATGCTTCGCCTCGGTTATGCCTGTCAGATGTCCATGGTGACACAGGCGCACGACGGGTGGGTACATTCCCGTCGAGTCCGGACTGCGGGCGCCCCTGGCCCCTGGATCTGAATGGGGGCGACTGGGGTGAATGTGCCTCGATTGCCACATCCTTGGTATCGCGCCCCCGATCCGCAAATCACGGCTGACTTATCGAAGTCCGAAGTACCCCAGAATGAACAGGACAATGACGATCAGACCGACGATGTAGATGATATTGTTCATGAGACCTTCCTCCGGGCTGGCCACACGAAGGACTCGCGTGTCTCAACCTACGCGTGCACCTTAGCGCGCACCACCTATCCGGTCAGTGCGATAGCGCACACGAGGTTCAGAAGGTGGGGATTCGGGTCACTTTATAAAGGACTTGTCTCTCGCAGAGGCGCAAAGACGCTAAGGAAAACTTGATTGAATGGGTTGTCTTGGCGTCTTTGCGCCTCTGCGAGAACCCATGCTTTTGGGTTCAGAGCTCCTGGTTTGGGACATCCACAATCTGGCAATTAGCCAGTCTGAGGAATATCCGACTAAGACGCTCGGTTGTATGCCCACCCGTTCTGGGGTAATTTTCCCGCCGGTCAAAACCGTGCCGTCATAGCGGAGAGTGGAAAAATGGATCACAAAGAACTGAATGCCCGTTGCGTGGAGCTGTTTCAGAGCCCCCGTGTGATGCAGAAGATGTGGAACGCCAGGATGTTCTGGGAGTTCGGCCGCAAGCTCAACCCCCAGGCCGCTGACCTGACCATCCCCAAGGTGGACCTGGAGGAGCTGGAAGTCCTGCTCAGCGCCGCCGCCTATGTGGATTCCCAGTGCGCCGCGTCCGTGAACGCTCGCGAGGCCGGTCGCGCCGATTTCATCCGTCGCGCCGTGCACAGTGGCCAGCGTCCCCTGCTGCTCAGCAGCCAGGTGAGCGCCGCCGCCTGAGGATATGCCTCAAGGCAGTCGAAGAAGCCGGGCCTGGCGCCCGGCTTTTTTGTGGGCGTTTTATGAAGGACTTATTTCTCGCAGAGGCGCGAAGACGCAAAGGAAAACCCTGATTAAATTTTTTCTTGGCGTCTTTGCGCCTCTGCGAGAACCCATGCCTTTGGGTGCGGAAGCTGGTGATGGCGCCAGCTATACTGGCTGCCACAGATGCCACCCAGCCCGGAGACCCGCCATGACCCGTATCGGTACCCCCCTCTCGCCTTGTGCCACCCGTGTGATGCTGCTCGGGGCGGGGGAACTGGGCAAGGAAGTGATCATTGCCCTGCAGCGCCTGGGGGTGGAGGTGATCGCGGTGGACCGCTACGAGGATGCCCCGGGGCACCAGGTGGCGCACCGGGCCCATGTCATCCCCATGACCGACGCCCAGGCCCTGAGGGAGCTGGTGCTGCGGGAAAGGCCGGACCTGATCGTGCCGGAGATCGAGGCCATCGCCACCGATGAGCTGGCACGTATCGAGGAGGAGGGCATCGCCCGGGTGATCCCCACGGCCCGGGCCACCCAGCTCACCATGAACCGGGAGGGCATCCGCCGCCTGGCCGCGGAGGAGCTGGGGCTTGAGACCTCCCGTTATGCCTTCGCCGATTCCCTGGAAGCCCTCACCGCCGCCATCGACGGTGGGGTCGGTTATCCCTGCATCATCAAGCCGGTGATGTCCTCTTCGGGCAAGGGTCAGTCCCTGGTGGCGGACGCCTCGGCGCTGGCCGAGGCCTGGGACTATGCCCGCTCCGCCGGGCGGGTGGATCAGGGTCGGGTGATCGTGGAGGCGGTGGTGGAGTTCGACTTCGAGATCACGCTGCTGACGGTGCGATCCCTTGCTGAGGACGGAAACGTACGCACCGACTTTTGCGCCCCAGTGGGACACCGCCAGGTGAAGGGCGATTACGTGGAGAGCTGGCAGCCACAGCCCATGAGCGAGGCGGCGCTGGGCAGGGCCCGGGAGATGGCGGCGGCGGTGACCGGCGCCCTGGGCGGGCAGGGGCTCTTCGGCGTGGAGTTCTTCGTGCGCGGCGATGAAGTGTGGTTCAGCGAGGTAAGCCCGCGACCCCACGACACGGGCCTGGTGACCCTGGCCACCCAGTGGCAGAGCGAGTTCGAGCTGCACGCCCGGGCGATCCTGGGTCTGCCGGTGGATGCCAGCCTGCGTAATCCCGGCGCCAGCGCAGTGATCTATGGTGGCATGGAGGCCAAGGGCGTGGCCTATGAAGGGGTGGAGGCGGCCCTGGCGGTGCCGGGTACGGATCTGCGCCTGTTTGGCAAGCCAGAGGCCTTCGAGCGCCGGCGCATGGGGGTGGCCGTGGCCCACGGGGACGACATCGAGGATTGCCGCGCCCGCGCCCGGGAGGCGGCGGGGCGGGTGCGGGTGGTTCGGGCGTGAGGGGGTGGCGAAGGCGAAAGGCGGGAGGCGTGTAGCCACAGAGGGCACAGAGGTCTCAGAGGAAAACCTAAGGATTACGAGGGCGGTGGTGGGGGTGTGGGTGTTGCCCCTTTAACCGAGGTCAAGCTGGATGCGGCTGCGCCTTATCCGGCCTACGGCCGGGAGGGAATGAGTTTTCCTCTGAGGTCTCTGTGCCCTCTGTGTCAAAAGGCTTTTGCCTTAACGCCTATCCCCTACCGTTTCACGCCTAACCCCCGCCAGGGCGCTGCAGCGGTTCTTCCACCTGGCGGCGTTTGTCCGGGCCGGCGAGCAGTTCGATCAGGTCCAGGGCGAAGTCCATGGCGGTGCCGGGGCCCCTGGAGGTGATGACCTTGCCGTCGCGCTGTACCGTGGCAGTGGTCAGTTCCGTGTCGCTACCCAGGTCCATGGCCTCCAGCACGCCGGGGTAAGCGGTGGCCCGTTTGCCCTTGAGCAGGCCGGCGTCCGCCAGCACCTTCGGCGCGGCGCAGATGGCACCCACGTAGTGGTCACTCTCACTCATTTTCTTCAGGAGTCGATGCACGCGCGGGTCGGCGTTGAGGTGGTCAGCGCCGGGCAGGCCGCCGGGCAGGACCATGAGGTCATACTCGCCGTGTTCGGCCTCTTCCAGGCTCTGGTCCGGGATCAGGACAGTGCCCCGGGAACAGCGTACCGGGCCCGGCTCCAGACCGGCGGTGATGACCTGGAATCCGGCGCGCCGGAACAGGTCGATCAGGGTGACGGCTTCGAGTTCTTCGCAGCCGTGGGCGAGGGGGATAAGGATGCTTGCCATAGGGGGATCGCCTCCTTTCGCTTCAGATATTCACTGACGGTGACCAGCTCGACCCCCTGTTCTTGGAGATCGGGCAGGTGACGTTCCAGTACATTGAGGGTGGCGCCGTAGGGATGGCCGATGGCCAGGGCATGACCCTGACGCCGTGCCAGCGCCAGCAGTACATTCATCTGGGCCTCCACGAAGTCCTCGTCGTGGGGCGCGGCGTCCAGGAATACGTCACGCCGGGTAGTGGGCAGCCCCTGGTGATGGGCCACCCGCTGGGCAACGGTCAGGGCCGTGGTGCGGCTGTCCAGGAAATACAGGCCTTCGAGCGCCGCCATCTCCTCCATGAACCATTGCATGTGGCCCAGGTGCCGGGTGAGCAGGCTGCCCATGTGGTTGTTCACGCCCCGGGCGTGGGGCACCGTGGCCAGGGCCTCGTGGAAGGTCTCACGCAGGCTGTCCCGGTCCATGTCGGTGGTGATGCCGCCGGGACCCAGGGGCAGGGCCTCGGTGGCCTGCATGGGCAGGTGCAGCATGATTTCCTTGCCGGTCTCGTGACCCTGTTCGGCCAGCACACGGGCATGGGGGGTATGGGGCAGGACGGCGAGAGTCAGGGCGCCGGGCAGGGCCAGGGTACGCTGGCCCGGGTCGAGCTGATTGCCCAGGTCGTCGATGACGATGGCAATGAAGGGGCGCGGCTCATGGGCCTGGCCGCTACTGGCCCATAACAGCAGGGCCAGCCACAGCGGAGCGATGCGCCGCGCCCCTTCCGGCATCAGCGCCGGGCCTGCAGGATGGTCAGCCCCTTGAGCAGGTTGAGGGCTTCGTAGAGCTGGTAGTCCCGCTGGGCGAGGGAGCCGTTGTCGACGTCCCCAGCCTCTACGGGGTCGGCGCCGCCGCCGATCTCTTCGGTGGCACGCTGGCGTTGCAGGTGTCGCTGCAGGGAGGCCTCGGTGACCGGACGGGAGCCATTGGTTTCGGCGGCGCTGACCTGCAGGCGCTCCAGCTTGATGTCCGGCTCGATGCCTTCGGCCTGGATGGAGCGGCCATCGGGGGTGAAGTAGCGGGCGGTGGTGAGTTTCAGGGCCGTGTCCTGCTTCAGGGGCAGGATGGTTTGCACCGAGCCCTTGCCGAAGGTGCGGCTACCCATGATCACCGCGCGCTGGTGATCCTGCAGGGCGCCGGCGACGATCTCCGAGGCGGAGGCGGAGCCCTCGTTGACCAGCACCACCATGGGTGCGCCGTTGAGCACGTCGCCGGGGGAGGCCTGGTAGCGGAACTGGGCGTCGGCGGTGCGGCCTTCGGTGTAGACGATCAGGCCGTCCTCCAGGAAGGCATCGGACACGCCCACGGCGCCGTTGAGCACACCGCCGGGGTTATTGCGCAGGTCCAGAATCAGGCCATTCAAGCCATTGCCTTCCTTCTGCAACTTCTGCACTTCATCCACCAGGTTCTGGGAGGTCTTGGACTGGAAGTTGCTGATGCGCAGGTAGGCATAGCCCGGCTCGAGCATCTCGCTGCGCACACTGCGTACGCGGATGGTGTCCCGGGTCAGGGTAATGCGGATGGGCTGGTCGGCGCCCTCGCGCATGATGGTCAGGGTGATGTCGGTGCCCTTGGGGCCACGCATCTCGTTGACCGCGTCGTTGAGGCTCATGCCTTTCACGGGCTTGTCGTCGAGACGGATGATCAGGTCGCCAGCACGCACGCCGGCCTTGCTGGCGGGGGTGTCGTCGATGGGGGAGATCACCTTCACAAAGCCGTCTTCCATGCCCACTTCCAGACCCAGGCCGCCGAACTCGCCGCTGGTGCCGATCTGCAGGTCGCGGAAGTCACGCTCGCTGAGGTAGCTGGAGTGAGGGTCGAGGCCGGAGAGCATGCCGCGAATGGCGTTTTCCAACAGTTCGCTGTCGTTGACGTCTTCCACGTAGTTGCGCTTGATGCGCATGTAGACGTCGGTGAACGTGCGCAGATCCTCCAGGGGGATGGCCTCCGCGCCTTCCTGCTTGTTGGCGAAGACCCCGAAAGACAGGCTGAGCGCGAGGCCCAGCACGATGCCTGTCAGTACCCCTGCGCTCATCCGGATGGTCGGTTTCATTCAGTCATTCTCCACGACGTTGGGCCCGCGCCAGAGGGCAGCGGTCCATTTGGCTCCGATCATACCATTCCCGCCTCAGCGGCGGGATGCAGGAGCGGTGATTCTGACGTTAGAGTCACACCAGCGGTCAGGGTTCAGCGGCTTGCCCTGATGGCGTATCTCAAAGTACAGCCCGGTCTTGTCCGGAAGCGGCCCGTCGCCCACCCGGGCGATCAGTTCGCCGGCCTGGACCCAGTCTCCGGGGGCCCGGTACAGGCTCTGGGTGTGGCCGTACAGGCTCATGTAGCCGCCGCCGTGGTCGAGGATGGTGAGCAGGCCGTAGCCCCGTAGCCAGTCGGCAAAGACCACACGGCCATGGTGGATGGCCTGGACGGGATCACCGGCCTCGGCGTCGATGACCACGCCGCGCCACTTCAGCTCCGCCTGGCCACTGCGGTCGGCGCCAAAGCGCGCGCCGAGGCTGCCCCGGGCAGGCCAGGGCAGCTTGCCCCGGCGCCCGGCGAAGGGTTCATCCAGGGCGCTGTAGGTGGGGATGTCCCTCAGGGCGTCGTCCAGTGATCGGAGCAGGGCCTCCAGCTCCTTTTCGTCCTCCTCCAGGCGCCGCAGGCTGCTGCCGGCCTCAGTGATCTCCGTCTCCAGCCGGGCCAGCAGACGCTGGCGTTCGGCGCGCCCCTGTTCCAGACGCTCCCGGGCCGCCTGCTGGCGCTCCCGTTCGGCGCCCAGCTGCGCACGGGCGGCGGACACCTGTTCACCCAGCCGTGCCAGGCGGTCCAGGTCCTCCCGGGCGGTCTCGATGCGCTGGCCACGGGCCTGGTTATAACGCTGGTAGTAGACCAGCAGGCGGCCCACCACGGCGGGGTCCTCCTGGTTGAGCAGCAGCCGCAGCCGGTCCTGGCGCCCGGCCAGATAGGCGCCGCGCAACTGTCGGGCCAGCAGTTCCAGCTGGGTGGCCAGGCGTTCCCGCTCCCGGGCCTGCTCCGCTTCCAGGGCGGCGAGGCGTTCACCGGCGCCGGCCAGTTCCTGATCCAGCCGGCGCAGTTCCTTGTCCTGGCGGCCGATCTCCCGTTCCGCCTCGCGCAGGGCGGCCTCTACCCGGCCCTGCTCGCCCCGGGCGGCTTCCATGCGCTGGCGCATGGTGGACATTTCCTGCTGCACCTGTTCCAGGCGCCGGGTGGCCTCGGCCCGCTCGTCAGCCACCAGAACGGGTCCGGCGGCCAAAAACAGGGCCAGACACAGACCTGCCAGCAGGCCCGGGAGAGCGGGAAAAGTTGAATTTTTCGGGGTAGGCATATAATTTAATCAGTTATTAATTATATTACACAGGCTTGCCCGCACTTTCCCTGCGGCGGACCGGACGATTGAGGCAACAGATCCCCATGAACGCTACCGCGATCCACCCTGAGTTGATGACACAGGAAGAAGATATCGAGCGCGCTTCCCGCTCACTGAAGGCGATGTCCCACCCCCTGAGGCTGAAGATCCTCTGCATCCTGGGTGACCGGGAGGTCAGTGTGCAGGAGATCGTGGACAATGTGGGCACCTCCCAGAGCAATATTTCCCAGCACCTGGCGATCCTGCGCGACAAGGGCATCCTGGCCTCCCGCAAGGACGCCAACCGGGTCTACTACCGGGTGGGCGACGCGCGTACACTGCGCCTCATCGGCATGATGCAGGAAGTCTT
>SR_TP_S13solDRAFT_1000169_pt1 | contig 32070 bp, 28 predicted proteins | sample SodReaTP_S13sol_FD_11159 | JGI IMG/M metagenome (IMG submission 11159)
GCCAACCACCGGGTGGTCGTGCGCTACGACACCAGTGCCGCCGATGCCGACGCGCTGCGCAGCGCCGTGGAGGCCGCCGGCTACGATGTGGCCCGGGTGGACGCCGGTGGCGAGGGCACAACGATCAAGCTCGTGGTGCCCGGCATGGGCTCGGACCACTGTGCCGGCATCGTGCGCGCCTCCCTGGAGCGTCTCGACGGCATCAGTGCGATTCGCACCAACATCGCCGACCACCGGGTGACGGTGACCACCACCGGCGACGGGCCCGACGGCGAGGCGCTGCGCGCCACCGTGGAAGGCGCCGGCTACGACGTCGCCGCGGTGGAGACCGAGGGCGAGGACGACCACGCCGACGACGCCGCCATCGACGAGGCGTACGTGAAGCAGGCCTGGCGGCGGATGTGGTTCGCAATGATCCCCACCGCGGCGATCATGGGGCTGATGATGCCCCACATGTTCTGGCAGCCCATCCCGGGGTACCTCATCATCATCGCCGTGCTGGCCTTCCCGGTGGTCTTCCTCGCCGGGGGCGCGGCCACCCACCGCTCCGCCTGGCGGTCGTTGAAATCGGGCCATCTGAACATGGACGTGCTCATCTCCATGGGCAGCCTGCCGCCGTACTTCATCGGCCTGGTGGGCTTCGTCTACCCCATGACCTCGTTCATCGAGATGGGGGCCACCATCATGGCCTTCCACATGCTCGGGCGGTACCTGGAGCACCGGGCCAAGGGGCAGGCCTCCTCGGCCATCCGCAAGCTGCTGGACATGGGCGCGAAGACCGCCCGGGTGGAGCGCGACGGCGAAGAAGTGGAGGTACCGGTCAGGGAACTGCAGACCGGCGAGATCATGATCGTGCGCCCCGGGGAAAAAGTCCCCACCGACGGCGAGGTGATCGAGGGCGAGAGCACCGTGGACGAGTCCATCGCCACCGGCGAGTCCGTGCCAGTGGAGAAGGCCGTCGGCGCTACCGTGCTCGGTGCCACCATCAACCAGCACGGGCTGCTCAAGGGGCGCGCCACCCGGGTAGGCAAGGACACGTTCCTCGCCCAGGTCATCCGGCTGGTGGAGGAGGCCCAGGGGTCGCGGGTGCCGGTGCAGGAGCTGGCCGATCGGATCACCGCCCGATTCGTGCCGGCGGTGCTGGTGATCGCGGCGCTGGCGTTCATCGCCTGGCTCGCCTTCAGCGGCCCGCTTTCGCCGATCTTGCTCTGGGGCGAGGGCTTCCTGCCCTGGGTGGATGCCACCCAGCCACCCCTGGTCCTCGCCATCCTCGCCGCCATCGCGGTGCTGGTGATCGCCTGCCCCTGCGCCCTGGGGCTGGCGACGCCCACGGCGCTGATGGTGGGCTCGGGCATGGGTGCCGAGCGGGGTGTACTCATCCGCTCCGGCGAGGCGATCCAGAGCCTCAAGGACATCAAGGCCATCGTTCTCGACAAGACCGGAACCATCACCAGGGGTGAGCCATCCCTGACCGATGTGACCGCCGCCGAGGGCTTCACCGAAGAACAGGTGCTCACCGCGGCGGCAGCCGTGGAGGCGGGCTCCGCCCATCCGCTGGCGGACGCCATCGTCCAGGGCGCGAAGGAGCGGGGGCTGACCGTCGCCAGCGTCACCGGCTTCCAGTCCCACACCGCCCGCGGCGTGGAGGCGCAGCTCGACGACGAGCGGGTGCTGGTGGGCAGCCGCCGACTGCTCACCGAACACGGCATGGATGTCACCGCACTGGAAGATCAACTCACCGAGCTGGAGACCGCCGGCAGGACCGCCATGCTGGTGGCTATCGGCGATCAACCCGCCGGTATCGTCGCCGTTGCCGACACGATCAAGGACGACTCGGCGGCGGCCATCAAGGCCCTGCATGACCTCGGCATTGCCTGCGTCATGGTCACCGGTGACAACGAGCGCACCGCCCAGGCCGTGGCCAGGGAGGTGGGGCTCGACGAAGTTCAGGCCGGAGTCCTGCCCGAGGGCAAGGTCGACGCCATCCGTGAACTCCAGCAGCGCTACGGCGAGCACGTGGCCATGGTGGGCGACGGCATCAACGACGCCCCGGCGCTCAAGCAGGCCAACGTGGGCATTGCCATCGGCGCCGGCGCGGACGTGGCTATTGAGGCGGCCGACGTCACGCTGGTCAGCGGTGAGCTCACCAAGGTGGTGGAGGCCGTGGAGCTCTCGCGGCTGACCTTCCGCAAGATCGTGCAGAACATGTTCTGGGCCTGGGGCTACAACGTCGCCGCCATCCCCATCGCTGCCGTAGGCCTGCTGCACCCGATGATCGGCGTCATCGCCATGACGGCGAGCTCGCTCTCGGTGATCGGCAACTCGGTGCTGCTCAAGCGGGCCCGGCTCGGTGGCAAGACCAACTGAAATCAACGCAATGCGAGGACAACACCATGAACCCTTACACCCTGCGACGTCTGGCTCTGGCCGCGACCCTGGCGGTGCCAGGAACAGCCCTGGCCACTGCCGCCACGGTGCACAAGACACCCACCTGCGGCTGCTGCGATTTCTACGTCGAATACCTGGAGGACCAGGGCTTTGATGTGGACGTGGTGGACCACGACAGTATGAACCCGATCTTCGAGGAAATGGGCATTGACCGGACCATGGCCAGTTGCCATACCGTCGAGGTCGGCCCTTACACGGTGATCGGCCACATGCCAGTGGAAGTGATCGAACAGCTACTGGACGAGCGGCCTGCGATCCGCGGCATCACCCTTCCGGGCATGCCCGTCGGCTCGCCCGGTATGCCCGGCGAGCAGCAGGAGCCGTGGACCATCTACCGGATCACCGCGGATGCCAAGGAGCCGGAGGTGTGGGGGCAATACTAGGCCTGGTCCCGTCGTCGAGACGTGAAAGCCCGCCATGAAGGGGCTACGAGGGTATTGGCGTGCGCAGATCAGGGTAGGTGACATCTATCTGGCGATCGTCTTGGAGGTGTGCAGCCGTCGTGTGGTCGGCTGGCCGATGGCCACGCACCTGAAAACGGATCTGGTGGTCAATACCCTTAAATGGCGCTGTCGCAGCTTCAACCGAATGGTGTCATCCAGCATAGTGGAGTGGCAGTAAGAATGTCAGGTGCCGGATGTTCCTAGGAGAAAGGGGGTTCGCCCCTCGATGGGGTCGGTCGATGATTGCTTCGACAACGCCATGGTGGAGAGCTACTTCGCCACCCTGGAGCGCGAACTGCTGGATCGCCGTCGGTTCCGCAATCCCACTGAGGCCCGGCTTGAGGTGTTCCGGTTCATCGAAGGCTGGTACAAGCCGCATAGGCGCTCTCCATGCACATCACCCTCGGGGGGCCACGTCCCGATGAGCCTTCAGATCAGGTATCGTGCTCCCGCGCCGGCCGGCGCGCTCTGGCTGATTGCGATCATTCTGCTCGTCGCGGCGCTGTATTGGTTGCGCCCACTCGCGGCACCGATCGCCTTCTCACTGTTCTTGATCGCCCTCGTCTGGCCACTTTATCGGCACAATGCTGCCAGGGGCCGGGCCCAGCGTGGCTTGGCGTTGGTAGGCTGCGTTCTGCTCGTACTCGCCGGCGCCTTGGCGCTGCTGGCTCTGGCCGGCTACGCCATCCGCACGGTGGCCGACGGCCTCGGCGTCTATGGCCCGCAGTTACAATCAAGCTACCGTGCGGCCGTTCTGTGGCTGGAAGCGCAAGGCATAGCGGCGCCGACGGGATCGGCCCAGTTCAGCCCGACCAATATGTTTCACGTCATTCATCAAGCCGCCGCGCAGCTCAATGCGATCCTGGCGTTTCTCGCCCTGACGTTGATCTTCATGATCATGGGCCTCCTGGAAGTCGACACGCTCCGGCGCCGTCTGCCTTACGCCGTCGGCGCCGCTCTTGCCGAGCGGCTGGTCAGGGCGTTCCAGGCCCTGGCGCATAAACTGCGCCGCTACATGCTCGTTAGATCCGTGATCAGCGCCATAACCGGCCTTCTAACCTGGTTATTGGCCGTGCTGCTGGGACTGGACCTGGCCGTAGCCTGGGGCACGCTCGCCTTTGCGCTCAACTTTATTCCCTTCGTGGGGTCGATTATCGCGGTATTTCCACCAGCCCTGTTTGCCGTAGCCCAGTTCGACGGCTGGCTACAGCCTCTGCTTGTGCTCACCGGTATGGGACTGATTCAGTTCTCGATCGGCAATTTCCTCGATCCAAAGCTTGAGGGGCGCATACTCACCCTGTCACCCTTCGCCGTCATCTTCTCGGTGTTTTTCTGGGGCGTAATCTGGGGGATTCCCGGCGCATTCATGGGAGTGCCTCTGACGATCGCCCTGGCGACGATTTGCGGCCAGTTCCGAGCGACCGGCTGGGTGAGCCGGCTGCTTTCGCCGGCCGAGAGCGGAACCCGGCTCGACGAAGGAACCTGACGGTGGCCACCGCGAGTGATCCCCGAAACTTCCGCATGCAAACCACATTACTGGCGCACCCAGGGCGCGAGGCAAGGTCATATCGGCGATGCATAATGCCTTGAATCGAGGCGTTTATTAGCCCCGGTTTCAGGACGCGGAAGTACGCCGGAATAGCATCGCGGCAAGGCCCAGTAGTGCCGCGCCTGACACCAGCAGGGCCAGCGCCTGGGGCCACAACACGTCCAGACCCGCCCCCTTGAGGAATACGCCGAGAATCACGTCCATGTAGTGGCGTAGCGGGCTTGCCAGCGACGCGGCCTGCAGAATCTCCGGCATGCTCTCCACAGGCGCCAGGGTTCCGGATAGCATCATCATCGGGAACAGGCCGAAAAATGCCAGCAGCAGCGCCTGCTGCTGGGTGTGACTGACAGTCGCGATCAGCACACCCAACCCGATTGCGCTCAGGAGGAACAAGCCAGTCAAGGCCAGGAAAAGAATCAAGCTGCCCTGCATGGGAACCCCGAACCACCACACGATCAGCAGGCTAGGGAAGACCGACAGCAAGCCGATCACCAGAGTCGGCGTAACCTTGGCGATGAATAGCTCAGTGATGCGAATCGGGGTGACGCGCAACTGCTCAATGGTGCCCGCCTCTTTCTCGCGGACAATCGACGCCGCCGAATAGATCACGCCCACCATAAGGGCTGCAAGGCCGATCATGGACAACACCATGAACGAGGTAAACGTCTGATCGGGGTTGTAACGCACGCGCAGAATCGACTCGACCCCGGCAGACACGGGGACGCCGTCCAGTCCCTCCATGGCAAACCGGTTGATGATCTCCAGCGCATCGCCTCGCGCTTGCGCCGCGAGGTTGGCGTGAGTGCCGTCCAGCAACAACTGAACGGCGGGTCGCTCGGCACGACTGAGATCGCGTTGGAACCCCTGCGGCACCACGAGCGCCACCCGGGCGCGCCCCTCTTGCAGCCATTGCTCGATCGCCTGGTCGTCCGCGGCCTGACCGACATACGCGAACGCGTCGGTGGTGGTGAACCGCTCCACCAGGCTTCGACTCGCCGGCGTGCGATCTTCATCCACCACCGCGAACGGCATGTTTTCCACATCCATGGTCAGCGCATAGGCGCAGATCACCACCTCCACGGTGTACAGCCAGAGAATCAGAACCAGAATGATGCGATCCCGTAGAAGCTGCACGAACTCCTTGGCGAGCAACCCCCTGAGCCGTGTCCCCATCACGCCACCTTCTTGCGGAAACGCCACACGGCAAAGCCAAAGATAACCGCCGTGTAGGCCAGCAGCAGCAGCGCCGACGGCCAGAGCTCCGGCAGCATCGCCCCCTTGAGAACCAGGTCACGGGAGAAGCCGACGAAGTACTGGACCGGGAACACCTGCGTGTAGATCTGCATGACATCGGGCATGGTGAAGATCGGGAAAAGAAACCCCGAGAACAGGAAGGCCGGCATAAGCGTGACAATGAGGGCGAGCAGCATAGCCACGAGCTGACTGCTGGTCAGCGTCGAGATGAGCAGCCCAATGCCGACGGTACAGAAAACGTAGACAAGCCCCACGGCAAGCAACAGGCCCGGATTCCCGCGCAGCGGCACGTCGAACCAGACGAAACCGACGACGATGACCATGAGCAGTTGCAGGAAGGCAATGCCCCCGTACGGGATCAGCTTGCCCGCCAGGAACTCGGCGGCGGTAAGCGGCGAGGCGAAAATCTGCTGGATCGAGCCGCTCTGCTTCTCGCGGGTCAGGGCCAACGCTGTGAGCAGCGGCGGCAGCGCCATGAGGATGACGCCGAACAGCCCTGGGATGACGTAGACCGTGCTGGCGAGCGCCGGGTTGTACCACACACGCGATTCCACGCGCACGGACCCCTCCGCTGGCTGGCCGAACCCGGCAATTACGGTTTCGGCGTACCGGGCCACGAGATTGGCCGTGGATGAGTATGTGCCGTCGACCAGCACCTGAACCGGCGCGTGCTCCCCGCGTGCCACCCGCTCCCCGAACCGTGGCGGAATGGATACCACCAGGTTCACCGCACCGCGCCGCAGATCGGCCTCCCCCTGCTCCGGGGTCGCGTAATCGCTCTCCAGCCGGAAGTAACCACTGCCCACGAACTGCTCCACGAGTGCTCGGCTCGTGGGCGAACGGTCCTGATCCACGAGGCCCAGGCGCACATCATCCACCTCCATGGAAATGCCGTAGCCGAACAGAAACAGCATGACCAGGGGCATCAGCAGCGCCACCACGACGGTCGCCCGGTCACGGACGATCTCCCGGGTTTCCTTGCCCACGACCGCGGCGATGCGGGTCCGCTTCATGGTGCCGCCTCCGTCGCCGCCGCGGCGCTCTGCTCCCGCTCAATGAAGGCGACGAAAATCTCCTCTGCCGACACCAGGCCGCGCCCTGGGAACTGCTCCCGCAGGGCGTCGAGATCCCCCGTGGCGATCAACCGTCCCTCGTGCATCAGGCCCAGCCGGTGGCAGTACGCCGCTTCACCAAGGTGATGGGTGGTCACCAGCACCGTCATTCCGCCGTCCGCAAGCAAGCGGATCAAGCGCCAGAAGCGCGAGCGCGCCAGGGGATCCACTCCGGATGTCGGTTCGTCGAGGAACAGCACCGATGGTTGGTGCAGAATGCTGCACGCAAGCGCCACCCGCTGTCGGACGGCCCCTGACAGGCGTCCCACCAGTTCCTTTTCGAACGGCTCGATATCGCAGATCGCCAGCGCCCATGGGATTGTTCGCCGCGCAGAGCGGCGCGACAAGCCGTAAGCGCTGGCGAAGAAGGCGAGGTTCTGGGCCACCGTGAGGTCCAGATACAGCGAGAAACGCTGGGACATGTACCCAATGCGCCCCCGGAGCACCTGCGGGGCCGACAGGACGTCCGCGTCGGCAACACGCGCCATGCCGGCCGTGGGCGCGAGCAAGCCGCAGAGCATGCGTATGAGCGTGGTCTTGCCGGCCCCGTTGGCTCCAAGCAAACCGAAAATCTCCCCACCCCACGACCTCCAGGGAGACACGATCCACGGCCACGAAATCACCGAAACGCCGTGTCACCTCGCGGGCGATGATGGCCTCCGACACCGCCACGGCGGGCGTGCTCACCTCCGCAGTGCCCTGGAGCCCGGCATCACCCGGCGTGACACCACGGAGAAAGACGAACACGTCATCCATGCCCGGCCTTGCCGGCTCTGCCCGGCCCGTGCCCTGAAGATGGGCGTCCAGCCCGGACGCATCAGCGGCCGACGCCTCCATGACCACGCGCACCTGGTCGGCCCACCAGTCCACCCCCAGAACGCCCGGCACATTCCGCAGCCCAGCCTCGACGGTCGCGGGTTGCTCCGTAGTGACGCGGTAGACGTTGCCCTGCGCCAACGCACGCAGATCCGATGGCGTCCCTTGCGCAAGAACACGGCCTTCATCGAGAAAGAGCACACGATCGCATCGCTCCGCCTCGTCCATGTACGACGTGGCAAAGACAACCGTGGCGCCCTGCTCCCGGCGATCCTCGAGCATGCGCCACAGCTCCCGCCGGGACATGGGATCAACGCCCAGTCCCGGCTCATCGAGCAGCAGTAACGCAGGCTCGTGGATGAGATTGGCGCACAGGGCGAGCTTTTTGCGCATACCCCCGACAGCGCACCCTCGCGTCGATCCGTGAACGGCGCGAGCCCGGCCATGGCCAGTAACCGCTGCCGCCGGTCCGCGAATACGTCAGCCGGGACGTCACGTACACTCGCCGCGAACGCCAGGTTCTCCGCGACGCTCAGGCGGTCATAGAGCGTGAACCCCTGCGCCATGTAGCCGATACGGGACGTCACCTGCGCTGCTTCACGGACCGTGTCGAACCCCAGGACGCGGGCATGGCCCTCGGTGGGATCGAGGATCGCGCTGAGGAGTTGCAGCAACGTGGTCTTGCCGGCACCGTCCGGCCCGACCAGACCGACGATTTCGCCGGTGCGCACGGTCAGATCAACGTTCTCGACAGCGCGGGAGCGGCGGTACCGCCGCCCCAGACCCTCAGCCACGATGACTGTTTCCCCCTCCGCCATCGTGCCGCCCCTAGCTCCCCGGAACGAAAAGCCGTTCCGGCCATTGCGCCCCGTCCTGCCAGAGAATCCAGGCATCCGCCGGCATGCCCGGCTTGAGCGTCCCGTCTGGATTATCGAGATCGATGGTCACGCCGTAGACCATGCGCACGCGTTCATCCGGCATGTGGATATCCCGCGGCGTGAACTGCGCGGTCTGGTCGATACGTGCGATCCGACCCTCGAAAGCGTGCTCGGGAAAGGCATCCACGCGCACACGCACCGGGCCGCCAAGATCGATGCGCCCGAGGTCGCGTCCCGGGATGAAGACCCTGAGCTCGACCCGCGTCAGATCCACCAAAGTGGCCACCGGTTGCCCTGGCTGCAGGAACTCACCGGTTTCCACCGACCGGGTCAGCACCGTGCCGTCAATCGGCGCCGCTATTCGGGCTCGAGCAAGACGGTTGGCGCGCAACTCGCGCTCGTGCTCGGTCGCCGTGATCCTTTGAGTGATCGCGGCGATGTCCGCCTCGGCCACGGCAACACGCGCCCGCGCCTCACGGAACCCATCCTCAGCCTGGTCCACCTCGCTTTGACTCACGGCTTCGTCCTCCAGCATGCGCCGCAGTCGCGTCAGTTGCCGCTCCGCCGTCTCCTCATGATGCTCCCAGAGTTCCAGGTTTCGCCGGGCGCGGTCGCGCTCCAGGTTGAGGGCCTCGATCTCGGACTCCACACGGGCCTTCTCAAGCCGTAGATCCGCATCGTCGACCCGGACCAGCGGGTCACCTCTGGCAACTGTCTTACCCTCGACCAGATGGCTTTCCAACACCGTCCCAGAGACCTCGGCGGCAACGCGGACCTCGGTGGTTTCGATGCGCCCGTTGCCATACAGAACCTGCTCCGGTAGCGGAGCCGGCTTGAGATAGAGATACAACCCGTACGAACCGCCGGCGATCACGAGCAGAACAATCGCGGTCCAAACCCAGGCTGAGCGCATTCACCACCTCGCAATGTCCGTCTCCGGACGGTTCGTTACGGCTTCTCAGTCCCCACCGGTTCGGCTTCCCCGGATTTTCTTTTCCGCGGACGCCCTCCTCGGCGACTCACATTCCACCCCACGAGAGCGAACACGACCAGGAGGGCCATTCCGCTCATGATGGTCACGACTTGCGCAGTCATTTACGGCTCCTCCTGCTGTACCCCGCGGACGGATCGGGGAATGAACATGGGAACACGCTGCTGGTACGCCCGGTATTCATCACCGAACTGATCCAACATTGTTTGCTCTTCCTTGCGTGCCAGAAGCGTGTACGCCACGACAATCCCCAGGAACGCGATCACGGAGACGATGGTCGGCCAGTGCACAACGCCTTCTCCGAAGACGATCAGAAACAACCCGGTGTACTGGGGGTGGCGCACACGCGCATAGATGCCGTCGGTCATGAGTGCTTGCTCACGACGTGCGCGATGGATCCGTCGCCAGCCTTCCACAACCATCGTTGCGCCAATGAACACCAGGGTGTAACCGATGATCATGGCCACGATGTGCGCGGCTGGCGTGCCAAAGAGTTGTTCCCAGAGATTGCCGCCGTCGGTCCACGCGACATCCAGACCAAAGAAGCGGGCCAGAAAGTAAATCGTGAGCGGAAACCCGTACATCTCCGCGTAGAACGCGATGATAAAGGCCTGCAGGGCACCCGCACGCGTCCACTCTTTCCAACTGTCCGGCGCCAGGTAGCGGTACATCAGCCAAGAGACGACGACAATAACGATAATGGCCAGGCCCCACGTGCCCATGTGCATTCGCACCGTCTCCCTGCTTCGTCGTCACTGGCAATGCGGAAGAGCCCCTTGGGCTGCCTCCCGGCGGTTTCCACCGGGAGACTTCCGCGACCACGTAACATTCAATGATGCACGCTCCTCCACGCTCGCCGCTTGATATGGGTCAAAGGCATGGGCCCACGAACTGCTACTGTGTGAAGGACGTGAAACCCGCCGATGGCCACCGGACTAGCACATGCCACAACCGTTCACAGCATCAGGGGTGCATCCCGGGAGCACGTTCCCGCCACTGCAGCCGCTGTGGATGTTGGTGCTGCTCGTGCTATTGCTCTTGCCGGCGGGGCTGGCTTCGGCTTTATCGCAGAGTGACTCCTCGGGTACGAGCCTGATAGGCGCCATCAGTCACCAGCCAGATGATCCGCTTTGCCGCCACACCGACACGCACGAGGAATTCGCCTCACCCTCCTCGCGAGCACGCGACGATGGCGCACCCCAATCCAGTGACGGCGCGATTGTCTCACCAGATCACCGAACCGTGCCTTCACGCCGTGCCAAGCCAACCAACGTACAGCCGCGCCTGTCCGCACCGTCTCCCCCTATTGCGCTCTACCGCGTAACCCAGCGACTGCGACTCTGAGACCGACCTCCTGCTCCAAGAACTGATACCAGCGATGGTCCCGGCACCCGTGTGACCGGGCCAATCGTCACTGCATGTAGGTCCATCGGGTGCTGTTCCTCAGTTGGAGCCCAACCACCCGGATCAATGGACCAGACAAGGAAAAGGATGCATTCATGCTGACCTATCCCGACATCGACCCGGTCGCCATCCAGCTTGGCCCCGTTGCCATCCACTGGTACGGCCTCATGTACCTGATCGGCTTCGGCGCCGCCTGGCTGCTCGGGCGCTGGCGCGCCCAACGCGATGACAGCCCCATCCGCCCGCTACAGATGGAAGACGTCCTCGTCTTCGGTGCCATCGGCGCCATCCTCGGCGGACGCATCGGCTACGTGCTGTTCTACGAGTCCGCCCTGCTCACCACCGACCCGCTGGCCATCATTCGCGTCTGGGAGGGCGGCATGAGCTTCCACGGCGGCCTGCTCGGCGTCCTCGCCGGCCTGTGGCTGTACGCCAAGCGCACCGGCTGCGGCTTCCTGCGGCTGACCGACTTCGCCGCGCCGCTGGTCCCCATCGGCCTGGGTGCCGGACGCATCGGCAACTTCATCAACGGCGAACTCTGGGGGCGGGCCAGCGACGTGCCCTGGGCCATGGTCTACCCGCCCATGGGGCCCGACCCGCGCCACCCCAGCCAGCTCTACCAGTTCCTGCTCGAAGGCGTGGTGCTGTTCATCGCCCTGTGGCTGTTCACCCGCAAACCGCGCCCCACCATGGCCGCCTCCGGGCTGTTCCTGGTGCTCTACGGCAGCTTCCGCTTCATCGTCGAGTTCGTGCGCCTGCCCGACGAGCAACTGGGGTATCTCGCCTTCGACTGGGTGACCATGGGGCAGGTCCTGTCGACGCCGATGATCCTGCTGGGCGCGGCACTGATGTACCTGGCCTACCGGCAAACAGCGAGATACTCATGACTTTTCAAGCATGTTCGATGTCCACCAGATCCTCATTCGGCCACAGCCACCATGCAGTCACCGCTGCCACTGCCGCCAGAGCCGAAAAACCGGCGAACACGGCCCCGATCCCCATATACAGCCCGACCCACCCGGCCAGGGGATACGTCACCAGCCAGCAGGCGTGCGACAGGGAGAACTGCGCCGCGAACACTGCGGGCCGGTCGTCCTCCCCTGCAGATCGCCGCAGGAGCCTGCCCGCAGGCGTCAGCACGAGCGAAGAACCGACTCCCAAGAGCAGCCACACACCCAGCAGGCCGTGGAAGCCGGGGTTGGTCAAACCAGCCGCGAGGCCCGCGCTGATGAGGAAGGGGCCCGCGATCATGGTCGGCCGCTCCGGCAGGTGTCGCAGTAACCCCGGCAGAGTCAGCGCGACGATCATGCTCCCCGCGCCGAACGCCACCATGGCAATCGCGACCTCTGCCTCACCTAGCGCGAGCCGCTCACGGACGTAGACAACCGTATTCACCAGCGCCATGGCGCCACCCGCGGCGACGGCAACATTCAACGCGAGCAACCCCCGTAATCGCGCTGTGCGGGCGAAGATGCGCAGCCCGAGCATGGAACGGTGCCACAAACCGGTGTCGCCGGGGTGCGGTGCAACATCCGGCAAACGCGTGAGCGCAATGAGCAGCGCCGCAATGACGAAGCCGATTACTGTCCCGAGAAAGAGCCAGTGAAACGTCACCACCAGCAGTAGTGCGGCGGCGAATGCGGGGCTGAGAAGGTTCTCCAGATCGTAGGCCAGCCGCGACAGGGACAACGCCTTGGTATACGTTCGTTCGTCGGGAAGGATGTCCGGGATGGTCGCCTGCAACGTTGGTGTGAAAAGCGCCGACGCCGTCTGCAGCAGGAAGACCAAGATATAGATCTGCCACACGGCGGTGACGAACGGCAGCAACAGCACAACGCCCGCCCGCAACAATGTCAGCGCCACGAGCAGCAGTCGTCTTGGCAGGCGCCCGGCCAGAGCCCCGGCCACTGGCCCGATGACCACGTAGGTCAGCATCTTGATGGTCAGGGCGGTGGCAAGCACCGCGCCCGCCTCGCCGCCGGCCAGCTCGTAGGCCAGGAGCGCAAGGGCGACGGTCGTCAACCCGGTGCCGAAAAGCGCGAGGACCTGCGCCGCGTACAGGCGGCGGAAGGTGGTGTTTGCTAGCGGTGCCAGCATGTCTGCCTCATCAGGCTACCTCGTGGAAGCCGATATGGCCGCACCGTGCCGGCCGTCCTGCACCCAATGGTAGAGCGCGGGCAACACCAGCATATTGAGTGCAGTGGAGCCGAGCAGGCCACCGAGGATCACGATGGCGATGGGCGCCTGGATCTCGGTGCCGGTTTCGCCAAGGCCAAGCGCCAGAGGAATCATCGCCAGGGCGGCAGTCAATGCGGTCATCAGTATCGGGGTCAGCCGCTCCTGCGCGCCACGCTCCACCGCTTCGTCCAGCGGAACCCCCTCGGCAGCGAGGCTCTGGTAGCGGCTGATCAACAGCAGGCCGTTGCGTACAGCGATCCCGAACAGGGTGATGAAGCCCACCAGTGCGGCGATGGTCAGCACGCCCCCCATGGCGAAGACTGCTATCACGCCGCCGATCAGGGCCAGCGGGATGTTCACCATCACCAGCAGAACAAGCGGCAACGAGCGCAGTGCAAGCTGCAGCACCAGCAGCATGGCGATCAGGACGCCGACGGATGCAATGGCCAATGTCCGTGTTGCTTGCGCCTCTGCCTCGAACTGGCCACCCAGCTCCACGCGATACCCTTCAGGCAGATCGACCTGTTGGCCGATGGTGGCCCGCACGTCTGTGGCCGCCCCGCGAAGGTCGCGTCCGGCGATGTTCGCACTCACGACCAGGCGGCGCTCGGCGCCCTCCCGGTTGATCTGCGCCGGCCCGCGTTCGATCCGCGGTTCGGCCACCTCATTCAGTCGAATGGTGTGCCCCGTTGGCGTGTGCAACGGAATGTCCGTCAGGCCGTCCAGCGTGCGATGTTCCTCGGCCATGCGTACCACGACATCAAACCGCCGCTCCCCCTCGAAGACCTGCGCTACACGGGCACCGCGCCAGGCTGTGTCAATGGTGTCTGCGGTGTCCGCCACGGTGAGGCCGTAACGCGCCATTGCCGAGCGGTCCGCATGCAGGCGCACCTGAGGCACCGCTGCCACCGGCTCGATGGAGAGATCAACAATGCCATCCACCCCGGTCATGGCGGATTCGACACGATTCGCCAGGCTCTGCAGCTCACCCAGTGCCGGGCCGACGATTTTCACCGACAGATCAGCCCGCACCCCGGTCAGCGTATGGTCGATGCGGTGGGAAATCGGCTGACCGATGTTGAAATGCCCGGGAAACGCGCCCAGGCCATCCCGTAGCTGTCTCAGGAACGCTTCCTTGCCCTGCGGCAATGGCCCCAGGCGCACTTCCAGTTCACTGATGTTTGGCGGCTGTGTGTGCTCAGCGCCCTCCGCCCGGCCGGTACGGCGGGCCACGGACAGGACTTCCTCCTGCTCCAGCAGCCAGTCCTCCACCTGACGAGCCATCTCTGCCGAGACCTCCAGGCTCGTGCCGGGCGGCGTGGCCATCTCGACGGTGAGGCTGCCCTCGTTGAAGTCGGGCAGAAAGGAACGCCCCAGCATCAACGCAGCGGCGAGGGTGGCAATTGCCAGCAAAGCGGAAACCGCGACCACGCTGCGCCGGAACCGGAGGGTGGTGCGCAACACAGGGCGATAACCACGTTGCAGAAGGGCAGCCACCGGCGGTTCCCGCCCACCGCTGCGGCGTGCGATGGCAGGCAGAAGCCAGCGTGCCAGCACCGGCGTCACCGTCAACGCCACCATCAGCGACGCGGCAATCGCGACCAGGTAGGCCACGCCCAACGGCTCCAGCAGGCGGCCTTCCACGCCACCGAGGAAGAACAGTGGGGTGAACACCAGCATTATGATGACGGTGGAGTACACCACCGGGTAGCGCACCTCCGAGCAGGCCTGGCGCACAGTCTCGTCAAGGCTGGCGGCGTCGCCATCACCTGCCTCCCGGAGGCGCCGATAGATGTTCTCCACGAAGATGATTGCATCGTCCACCAGCGCCCCGATGGCAATGGTCATGCCGCCGAGCGTCATGGTGTTGATGGTGATTCCGAGTGCCTGCAGGGCGAGCACGGCGGCGGTCAGCGACAGCGGAATGGCGATCACCGAGACCAGCGTGATGCGCACGCTCAGCAGGAACACCAGCAGGATCAGCACCACGAAGATCGCCCCGTCGCGAAGCGCCTCCGCCACATTACTGACCGCCACCTGGATGAAGTCGGCCTGACGGAACAGGTTCGGTTCGATGCGAATGCCGTCGGGCAACCCGGCCTCCAGGCGCTCAAGCGTCGCGTCGATGGCACGAGTCAAATCGAGGGTGTCAGCGTCGGGTTGCCGTGAGACAGCCACGACCACCCCAAGATGCCCATTCACACCTGCATCCCCCACAGGTATGCCCGGGGCCATGGCGACGTCCGCCACATGCCGGAGCAGGATGGGCATGTCGTCGCGCACGGCCACCACCGCCTGTTCGATCTCTTCAAGACGCTCGGCACGACCGAGAAAGCGAATGAGGTAGTCCTGGCCACCCTCGCCCAGGCGGTCACCGCCGGCATTGCGGCTGACCTGCTCCAGCGCGTCGCGGACGTCGTTGAGGTTCAGCCCCAGGGCCGCCAGGCGCTCGGGTGCGACCTGCACCTGGTACTGACGGACCCGCCCACCCAAGGTTGTGACCTGGGCCACCCCTGGAATGGCTTCGAGTTGGCGGGCGACCACCCAGTCCGCCACCTCGCGGACCTGCATGCCGTCGTCGTCTGCCTCGTCGTACAGGCCCAGAAACGCGATCTCGCCCAGGATGGAGCTGATGGGGCCAAGCTGCGGCGATTCGACCCCTTCGGGCAGTTGCGGTGTGACCTGACTCAGCCGCTCGGTGACCACCTGGCGGGTCTGGTAGACCTCCTCCCCCCAGTCGAACTCGACCCAGACGATGGAGAACCCGGCCACCGCCTGTGAGCGCACCCGGCGCACGCCGGCGGCCCCGCTCACGGCGGACTCGATCGGGTAATTGATCTGCTGCTCGACTTCCTCTGCTGCCAACCCCGGCGCCTCTGTCATCACGGTCACCGTCGGGGCGGTCAGATCGGGGAACACATCAATGGGTGCCTGGGTTGCCTGCCAGGCCCCGAGCAGCAGCACACCCAGCGCGCCGGCGATCACCAGCAACCGGTTGGCCAATGACCATCCAATCAGTCGATCCAGCATGTCTGTGCCCCTTAGTGCGCGTGGCCGTGGCCCGCGTCATCGGTGTCGCGCCCGGCCAGCAGCACGGCGTAGGCGCCTTCGGTGACCACCCGCTCACCGGCTTCAAGCCCGGAGACAATCTCGACCCGGCCCGCGGCCCGTATCCCGGTGCGCACCGGGCGCCGTTCGAAGGATTCACCGCCGGTCTGGACGATCACCACCGCAACGCCGTCATCGTCGATCAGTGCCTGACGGGGCAAGAGAATTCGCTCCCGAGGAGCTTCCGTGGCCATGGCAACGGTGATGGGCATACCGGGGCGATAGCGAGACGCTCCCGCGTCGAGCGCAAAGGCAACCCGGAGTAACTGCCCCGGCGCTTCGAACTCGCCACTTTCCCAGACCGGTTCGCCCTCGAGCGCATGCCAGTCGCGGTTGCCGGGTTGACGCACCATCGGGTCAGCAAGCGTCCTGACCCGCTCCAGATCCGCCGGGTAGAGATGGGCAACCAGCCACAGGCGTTCGCCGTCGAGCACGGTCGCGAGCTGCTGGCCGGCCTGGACGACCTCTCCGGGGCCAACCTCAAGGGATTCCACGCGCCCGTCGGCCGGAGCACGGAGAACGATGGCCCCCGGATCGGCGTCGCCACCGAGGTGCCCCTGGCGTTCGCGTGCGTCCTCCAGTTCCGCTCGGGCGGTATTGCGCTCCCGCCGGGCTTCCACCACACGGCTTTCAGCAACCACACCCTCCTCGGCAAGGGCGGTCAGGCGTTCGAACTCCGCCTCGGCCGCAGCCAGACGCTCGCGTGCCCTTGCCACATCGAGGGCGAGACCACTGGCGGCACCGGCATCGGGAAGCAATGTAAGCCGCATCATCGGCTCGCCGCGCTCGACGCCTCGACCGTACTGCGGCCAGCTCTCGGCAGCGGTGACGACACCGGTTGCCGGCGCAATGAGGCGTGCGCGGGCGCCAGGGGCTTCGCGGATCGTGCCCGGCACTTCAATACGTTCCGCAAACCCCTCACGCCGTGCCGGCGTGGCCGCAAAGTTCATACGCCACTGGGTCTCCTTGAGGAAGGTGATCGCATCACCATCATCGTCGTGGTGGTGTTCATCCTCGTGATCTCCGTGCTCGCCATCATGATCGTGCTCGTGACTGAACCAGTGCCGAATCCAGGACCAGATTCCGTGTGGATGTTCGTGATCGTCCTCATGATCATGCTCATCGTCATGGCGGTGGTCGTTGTCGTGGGCGTGGTCATGGTCAGGCGCCTCGGGAATGTCCACCTCGCCGAGATCACTGCTGCGCTCACCCTCAGGGCCCTCATGCCGGCCGACCAGGGCATAACGCCCGGCGGCAGGCAACTCCAGGGTGACCGGGAAGATGCCAGGGCGTTCGGCTTCGGCAGCCCCCTGGGCGACCACGTCACCATTGCCGTCATGCAGCGCCAGGGCCACGCTGCCTCCGGTTACCGGGGAGTGCTCGTCCAGTCTGGTCGCGTGGACGAGAAACGTCCGGCTCTCACCGGCGGCGAGCGGCTCGGCTTCCAGGAACCATTCCAGACCGTCAGCCCAGCGGGTGATCTCCAATTCATCAGCCAGCACGGGAAGGGTTCCAAGCGCGGCGACAAGGGCTGCCGACAGCCCGATGATCCAGTTTTTCATTGGGTATCCTCCACGACACTGTGCCCCCGACCGAGGCGCAGTTCGCGCCACTCTTCCCAGCTCTCGGCCAGCAACTGCTGCTCGTGCCGAACCGCATCAAAGTGGGTGTTGTACGCCTCCAGCAACTCCAGGAGCGTGGCCTCGCCGGTCTCGTAGCCGCGGTAGGTCAGTTCCCGGACCCGATGTGCCGGGGCGAGCGTCTCCTCCCGGTGGCGCTCGAGTTCACGGAGCAAGTGGGCGAGATGTTCGGTGCTGACGCTGATCTGACGGGCGAGATCCCGATGCAGGGCCCGGGTCTCGGCCTGCACCTGTCGGCGTTCGGCAGCGTACTCGCGAACGCGACCCTGGTTGCGATCCCATAACGGAAGTTCGAGCTGGATCCCGACACCGACCGAGCCTTCCCGGCTCCCGTCGATGACGTCGCGCTCCTGGAATACACGGACACTGACGTCCGGTCGGCCTTCGGCCCGCGCCCGGGAGATTTCCGACGCGGCGGCCCGTTGTCGCTCGGACGCGGCCCGGAGCGCGGGGTGATCATGCAGACCGTCCTGGCCGGGGCCGATGTCCGCCGCTTGCGGGGCAGGAACGTCAAAGGGTGGCGCCTCCCCTAATTCACCGGGGCTCAAGTCGAGCCAGGAGGCCAGGACGGCACGGGCTTCGGCGCGTTCACCCTCGGCGGCTTCCAGGTCACGCATGACCTCTGAGCGAAACAGCGTAATCCGCAGGCGCTCGCGCTCGGACAGATCACCGCGCTCCTCGCGCAGACGGGCGATGCGATTCAACCGTTCCGCCTCTTCCAGGCGCTGTTGCGCCAGGCCGTAGTCGGCCTCGGTCTTCTGCCAGGAATGAAAGGCCGCGCCTATTGCCGCTTCCAGCTCAAGACGTCCCACCTCGGCCATGGCTTCGGCCTCGGCAATACGGGCGTCCGCCGCATCGCGCCCATGCCCGAGCTGGCCCCACAGGGGGAGCGGCTGCGTCAGACTCAACTCGGTCAACGCATAGCCGCCGCGCCCATCCTCGCGCCCCAGTCGTTCCGAGACATCGGCCTCGAGCCGCGGGTTGGTCCAGCGCCCCACCTGCTCCCGGGAGCCGCGCTGGACGGATATCCGGTGTTCCAAGGCGTCTGTTTCCGGCGCCACCGAAAGCCCGTGCGTTACGGCACGTTCAAACGTCCACGTACCGCTGTCCGCGACCGCAGCAGACATGCAGAACAGCCCGACCAGTCCAATGACGGTCGAGGCCCTGAGCCAGTCATGCATGGGAAACACTCCCCATTGAATATGGACCTGCCGGGAGCCAAAGCGAACCCGGCGCGATTGCATTCAACGGGTCAGGCGGGCGGTCCGCGCAGCGGCCGTGTAAGCCAGCTCGGGGGAGGTCTGAGGTGCGGATGGAAAAACCGGGAAGGAAGGGGCTGCCGGGTGCTCACGAATGATGTGTCAGGCGTATCTACCAGCAACGCCACGAATACGAGGTCGAGCGCTGATCCGGACTTGCCCGTTGCCTGTGGCGTCAGGTCGACGTCATCGGCACCGTCGTGGTGATGCGTGTGCCCGGAACCCTGCGTCCCATGCAGGTGGGCGCCGTGCGCGTCATCCTCCAAGTGCAGATGCAATCCCGCACCTTGCAGCAAAGGCACGGAAACGACCAGCAGCAGCACGGCTAGGGCATTCATCCAACGATGGCGATGACGGGTCCACATAAGCGCAACAATCTACACTGCGCTCAGGCCGAGGACAAAGCGCTTCCTCGGCTTTTCCCGGGGTTCCGGCGCTCTCTTCATCGATAGCGGACGTCGGGAAAGGCTGGATGACCTTCCGCAATGGGTCGGCTGCTGGCCCTCGAGAGTGCGCACAGGGGGCTGACTCACAGCCGACTGCCCACGCGAAAACCAGTACGGTTCAACGGCTCTGCGCTGTGCTGGTGGGGCTCATCGGACGGCGTCTTTGGTGTTGGAACACCTCAATGCCGTGGCAGGCATCAGCCAGAGCACGATACCCTTCGAGACTCGGCATCACCCCTCCATAGGAGTCGTCAACCTGGGCGGATTCGGCTATGACAGCACCATCTGTGATGACCACCGAAGAGATAGCGCAGTATCTACGGATCTCGGTACGGACTGTTATCCGCATGCGGCAACAGCGAGAAGGGCCTCCGTGGACTCGTGTCGGTCGCCAAGTGCGGTATCTTCGCGACGAGGTCGATGAGTACCTGCGACAGCGGCAGGTTCGGCCACCCCGTTCGGCAAAGCCCGATAGGTCCATCTGACGAAGCCGGGCGCTACGGTGCACCTCGTTTGTTCTCTGCAGGGGAGAGTGTAGAGATCAGGTACTGCTCCAAACTCAGAGCTTCGAACGGCTCTGTGACCCGAACGGCCAGGATGAAGTACGGACGACGAATCCAGTTGCCGACAATACGACAACCACGGTCCTCGCGATACTGGAAATGTGCAGCGAGCCGTTTTCCTACGTCTCTGGCAGACCCGACGTACCGCAAATCCATCGCCTTACCAAGCAGCAGGTACACACCGGGTTTGCCGTTGTGGGGCCACACATCTTTCGGCCAACCGTAGAAATCCCCGGTCCCGTCGGGCTCCAGTTCATATAACCGGCTAAACTCAAGGGCGCCCAGCGCCGGGCCGCGATATTTGCTCGAATACTCCAACACCTGATTCGCAATCTCGGTGGGTATTGCCATTTCTTAGTCCTCCCCCTTCGCTTCGCGCGTCCCGGATCAACGCACGTTCGCGGCATTCTTCTCAATGCCGAAGCCAGAGTGGCGTTATCAGGCTACTAATCCCTAACGGCAGCTGCACCGCCCTGCGTCCTAGCTCCTGTGGAGGATCGATGCATCATCATTTTCGGGCTTGTTCACCCGGGTACTCACAGTCCAGTGGAGAAGATCTTCCGCATTGCGCGACCGAATCGCCTGTTTAATGGCATCGCGTTCGGTCAGTGAACGGTCGAGCCAGGCGCCATAGGATCCAGGGTCAAGCACGAGCGGCATTCGCGGGTGGATGTGCGCAATTGAGGCTACTGCCGGTTGAGTGATGATGGCGAAGTTGGCCTCCTTGTCTTCGCGCTCGGGATCGTAGATCCCGGCGAACATCAGGAGTTCGCCGTCGTCGGCATAAGTGATGTAGTACGGCACCTTCCCATGACCTTCCTGCGCTTGCCATTCGAACCATCCATTGGCCGGCACCAAGCACCGGTGGCGCCCAAACGCATGACGGAAGAAAGGGGACCTGGCTACCTTCTCAGCGCGGGCGTTGATGGGGCGTGGTGCGTCGTCGCCGGCCCACGGAGGGCGGAACCCCCACAGGCACTGCCGAATCTGGATGCCATCATCGTCCTGCCAGGCGACGGGTGGATGGGTTCCCGGCGGGATGTTGTAGTGCGGAGTGAACTCCGGCCCGTCATCGTCCACACCGAGCACTTCGGCAATGCGTCGACGGGAGTCGTAGAAAGAGTAGCGGCCGCACACAGGAGGACTCCTTGGCACCCGCACGCCGCATACGGTTGATTTCCCTGCAGCCAGGTGCATCGCCTTCCCGGGCGACGGCGGGCTGGTTACAAAGTTAATCCGACGGGCATTGTGGGTCAACGACGCCCGGAAGCGGGCCGTTTCAATCCTTGGGATCCCTTTCCGCATTCTTCGGTAAGGCCTCGGAGCAGAATACCGGGCACTACGGGTAACGGCGCTCATCCCTTTCGCTCTCACCCTTTCCGGGCAAGCCCCTTGCCCGTCGATTCCCTTCCCTTCACCACCCTTGCCCGCCGTTTCGTCCTTTCGCCGGTTACCTGCGCGAAAAACCCTCGTACTCGCAGAAAAGTTTTCTGCTCTGCCCGCACCAGGGCTGCGGGAGACTATCCCTGCCCGGCCTGAGAAGCCGGGTGGCTTCCACAGAGCCCGCCCACGCCTTTCGGCGTGGGCGCTTTCTAACCCCGTGGGAGACGCAGGATGCGACAGCTTTGTGCATTAGTGATCGCGGCAGCGGTGGCGCCGGCCGTGGTTGCGGACGAGCCGGCGCAGGTGGGGCGCTACCAGACGACAGCACCGTTGCCGACCGACTCACAGATCGAACCGCTTCAAGTGCGGGTGACGCTCACGTTTCCGCCTGAAGTGGAAACCGTGGGTCAGGCCATGGGCTATGCCCTGGAGCGCAGCGGCTACCAGCTCCAGTCAGTAGACAAGGCCGACCCGGCGATGAAGCTGCTGCTGACCCGCGCGCTTCCGGAGTCCCATCGAGAGCTGGGGCCGATGACGCTTGAGACGCTTCTGCAGACCCTGGCCGGGCGGCCCTGGCGCCTGGTGATCGACCCTGCCGCTCGTCTGGTTTCGGTCGAGGCGCGGGAGCCCTATGCCGCTGGTGCGCGCGCCGCCGCGGCCAATATCGAACTCGGGGATATCGACCCTACGGAGGCCCGGGACTGGTACGGGCCGGTCGTCAAAGGCCAGACCTTGTACTCGATCGCCGAAGAGCTGGCTCCGCACTCTCCCGAGCGGGCAACCATCGCCCTATTCAACGCGAATCCGCACGCCTTCGAGAGACCGAGCCCGCATGACCTCAAGGCAGGCGCGACGCTGGGCATCCCGGACCGCGCGGCCATCGACGCCATCAGCGCAGCGGAAGTGCGGGCGAAGCTGCTGGAGACCGAGCAATGACGGACGAGCAGAACATCACCGAGCAGGACGTCGCCATCGAGGGTGCCGAGCCACAGGCAGAGGACGACGAGGCCCTCGAGCGCTCTGCAGGGTCGTCACCCTGGCGGAAGCGAGCGGCAGTGGCGGGCGGTGCGATCTTCGCCCTAGCAACGGCCGCAGTCATTGTCGGAGGTGGCATTGGGCAGACGGGAGATTCCGCTCCGGGCGAGGCCGATGCCGCAGAGTCCGATACTGTCGATGCACCTTCAGTACTCGCCACACTGGAGACGCGCCTCGAGGCCCTGGACCGTGAACTGGATGGTCTGAACAGCCAGATTCGGGGACTCGCCGACGACTACGGTGAATTACTGGACCGTACACGCCGGTTCCAGGAGGAACTGGAACAGCAAGGCGCGGCTCTGGATGAGGTGCCGAAACCTGACCGGATCGCCTCCCTTGAGCAGGAGATCGACGACCTCCGGGCGACGACAGACGAGCTCACCGCTATGGATGACGACCTCGCCTCCGCGACGGATCTCGCGGCCGTCACTGAACGCGTCGACCGACTGGAGCAGGTACCGGAAACACCGGAGCTCAATGGCGCCCTCGTGACCATCGATCACTGGGGCAACAGCGCTCTGGCGGTTTTGAAACACAACGGCCGCACGGAACGCCTGCGCCGCGGCGAGCGGGTCGGGGCCTGGCGCCTGGAAAGCCTTGACGCCAGTGCCGGCGTAGCGGTGTTCCGTCATCCGGCGGGACACACCACCGCACTCGCAGTGGAGGACTAGCCATGCCGGAGCTGGCGATTGGTTTATTCCTGATTTTCGGTATGGCGGCTGCCAGTGCGGACGGCGATGAACCCCGCGAACCGGACCAGGCCGCACCCGTGGTTGTGGAGCTGACTCCCCAGGAGGCGAATGCCTCGGCCACCGCCGACAACCCATCCTGCCTCGACACCCTGGCTGAACTCCGGAGGGTGGAAGCAGATCTGTCCACGGCGTGGCCCGAGCGGACCTACATCGTGGAGGGTGAGCCATGCGAGCGCTCGGAGTAACGGTGCTGTGTGCGCTGGCAGTGAGTCTGCCGGCGGCCGCGGAGGACGACGCGACGGAGCAGCGCACCGAGTTCCGTACAACGGGCCCGGTAGACGTGGAACGCCTGCGCGCGTCGGGGCAGTGGGACCTGGACGATGCGGAGTGGCAGCGCTACGAAACGCTGATGGATGGTCCCCGCGGCCTGTGGAGCCCGGATCTCGATCCGGTCTGGGTGCTGGGCATCCACGCTCGGAGCGAATCGGAGCGACGTCGTTACGCCGAAGTGGCCGTTGAACGGGAGCGGGAACGGGTCGCGGAGGAGCTCGCATTTCAGCGGGCCTATGACGAGGCATGGGAACACCTCTACCCCGACCGGCAGCTTTTCGCGGACCAGGACGCCGACGGTATCGCGGACGCGACAGCTCCGAGCGACGAGCGCGCTGCCCTCCCCCTGGAAGCGGTGGAGGACGGTGACCGGCTTGTCCTGGTGGCGGATCGTCAATGCAGCGACTGCACCAAGGTGGTCAACGCCGTTGTCCAGGCACTTGCCGACGGCGCCGAGTGGCGCGTCGACGTGTTTTTGCTCGACATGGAGACCGATGAGGAGGCGTCAGTGGGCAACTACGCAGGCGATCCCGCTCGAACTCGTGCGCGAGCGCCGCATCACCCTGAATCGGGACGACGGCACTCTCGCTGGTTACGAGCCGCCGGCACTACTGCGTCAAGACGGGCTGCGCTGGCAACGGGTCTCGCATTAGCCGCCTGGTGTGCGGCGTCGACAGCCGCGGGCATTCCGGAAGGCTATCGCGCTGTCGGTTCCGATGCCGGCGTCCCTGGCGAGATCCTCTACGCGCTTGCGGCCGCCGAGTCCGGACAGCGCCTCGCCACCGGCCGTCACCGGCCATGGCCCTGGACGTTGAATGTCGCCGGCAACCCGGAGCGTCATCCGACCTACGCGGCCGCGCTGCAGTCGCTGAAGGGCCACCTGGCTGCCGGTCGCAGCAACATCGACATCGGGCTCATGCAGGTGAACTGGCACTGGCACGGCGAACGGTTCTCGGGCCCGGCGGAGGCGCTGGATCCGTACACGAACCTTCATGTAGGTGCCACCATCCTGCGCGGACATTTCGAGGCAAGCGGCGACTGGCTGACGGCCACCGGCCTCTATCACTCGCCGTCAGACTCGGCAGCAGCCGCGGCCCACAGGGAGCGGGTACGCACGCACCTGCAGTCACTGCAATAGCGCCTGGACGGCCGTCATCGGGAGGGACACCAATGACCGTATACCGGCACCACTCGCACGTTCTCGTGGCCGGCGCTGTACTACTCGCCGCCCTGGCCGGTCACAACACCGCCGAGGCGCAGCAAACCGGCGCGGACACTCCAGCCCACGGCAGCATCAACACCGCGGAGATCATCTCGCAGACCGTCTCCGCGATCCCGAACTGCCTCTCGTGGCGGATCGAGGGCATCTGCGTATGGCTGAACTGCGGCATCACCGGTTGCAGCATCCGGGAATCGCTCCGGGTCGGGCACTACAACCCGGATCTGGTCGTTTGCGCCTACAACCACCTGGCCCACAACCCCTGGGACGAGATCCGCAACACGCTGGGACTGACCCAGGAAGAAGCAGCGGCCACAGCTCTCGGCGTGGCTCCGATTCCGGGAGCGGGTACCGCCCTCCCCGACACCGGCGTCGGCGACGGCCATCACCATCGCGGTGAAACCGGACGCGACCACGACCGCAGCATCCGCTACAAGGAGGCCGACGTCATCGGCCACCCGCTCGCCTCGCTGATGGACTTCGTCGGCGAGGCGGTGGAATTCCTGTGCCCGTCCGAGACGGAGATGCTCTACCCCTACTACCAGTCCGCCCTGGACGCGGTGCAATGGCGCTACAACCTGGTCGAGATGGCCTACCCGGAGGCGTTCACGCCCGGGCTGCGGGAGATCGGGAACTGGCCCGTGAACACCTGGGGCGCGGTGTACCCGCGCGGTGGCTTCACCACGCAACCCGAGGACCCCAAGGCCGGCGCCATCGTTGCCCAGCGCGCCGGCGACATCGTCACCCGCACCGGTCAGCCGCGGGTCTACACGCCGGTAGAAGGCTCCGTGTCCGGCTATCGCGTCTGGACCGACCCGCTCCGCGAGGGCGACGCAAGCACCGGGCAGTGGCAGATGCACTACCCGCGTTCGTCGGGTTCCTGCGAGGTCTTCGGTGAAGACGACCGCCACAAAGACCTGGCCGGCTGGGCGGACAACGTGCGCGCCACGGACGACGTCGACCAGGACTACGCCTGGACGCTCTGGCGCCGGTATTCGTGCTGCCAGCGCCGCGGCAGCTACATCACCACCATCCCGCTGCCATCCGACTGAGGAGGAGTCCACGCCATGCGCAGGGAGCACATGATCACGCTCGTCGCGATCGCCGGCCTGGGGGTGCCCGCGACCGCCATCGCACAGGAGGGCGGGGACTTCACGCCGCCGCTCCTGCCCTCGGAGGCCGGTACCTGGTACTACGAGATCGGCGGCGCGACACCGGTGATGCCCCCGCCCAACCCCCAGGTCGAGACACTCCGCCTCGGTTTCGAGGCCGGCGGCGGGCTCGGCTACAGCTGCGGCGCGTTCGACCCGGTGCAGACCATCCAGAACCACATGGAGCGCTCCGCCGATCCGAACGAACTGGTGGCCACGGTCATGGGCGGCGTCGAAGCCGCCGCGGCTGCCGCTCCCGCAGTGATCCTGCAGCGGGCTAACCCCGGTCTCTACGACTTCCTGCAGAACTCGCTGATCCGCGCCGAAGAGGCCTTCGAACTGGCCACGAAGACGTGCCAGGAGATGGAAGCCGAGTTGGCCGACGGCATCGACCCCTACCAGGAGCTCGTCACCCTCTCCAAGGGTGATGACTGGCGCGTGGCCATGGGCAGTGGTGGCGACATCATCCAGGCGCAGGAGGAGATCGAGGAGAACCCGGGCAGCAACGGCATCGAGTGGCTTGGTGGTGCCCGCGCCGGCGGCGAAGACCAGGAGCCGATCAACACAGTGAGCGACGTGGTGCGGGCGGGCTACAACGTCACTCTCGGCCGCTCGCCCAACGCCGGGACTCCAGCCGCGGAGAGCACACCCATCTCGAGAACGTGGGCCTCTCCGCAGGAAGCCGAAGAGTGGAGCGAGCGCGTCCTCGGCGACAAGCACATTCACACCTGCAACAGCGCCGGCTGCGAGACGGAGACGACACCGGGGATGGGCCTGCTGCCGGTCATCCAGGACCGCAACCAGGACACGGCCGAAGAGCTCGCGGAGCTGGTCTGGGGCAACACGAGCCTCACCAGCGACAACCTGCAGGCAGTCTCCGCGCCGGGAATCGGTGTCACCGAAGAGGTGATCCAGGCACTGCGGGAACTGCCCGAACAGGATCGCACTATTGCCACCGGCCGACTCGCACAGGAGGTGGCCACCGCCCAGGTCATGGAGGAGGCCCTCATGATGCGTCGCGCCCTGCTGACCGGACGCAACGTGCCCGAGATCAGTCGCTCGCCCATCGGCCAGGAACACAGCCGGGAAGCCATTAACGAGCTAGAGCGGGAAATCGAGATCCTGATGCTGGAGTCAGAAGCGCGCCAGGCAGTCGTCTCCAACACTGCCGGCCAACTGGTGCGGGAGCTGGAGCAGCGCAAGCAGGAGTCCTTCGGCACGCCTGCCCCTGACCCAGCGCCGGCGCAGCGGTTCATCCAGGGCGTCCCCATGGAGCTCGAGGAATAGGACCGCACTCATGGGACTGCGCATCTGGTTAGTCGTCATTGCCGCGTTCGCCGTTGTCATCACAGGCAGCCTGTGGTGGCACGCGGTGGAAGAACCGACAACGATCCAGGCCCGCCTGGCCGCCCTCGCCCCGGCCCTTGCCCTGTTCCGGTGGGCTGGTATCGCCGCAGTGGTCGCCGGCTGGCCAGTCTGGGTGGACTGGCTCGGCCGCCAGTTGTCGCCTGAAAAGCGGGCTCATCTCAAGGCATACCGGTGGCGTATTGCGGGCTGGCTAGTGGTGCTTGAACTCGTCCTCGGCCAGCAGCTGCTCGCCCGGATCGTGGAGGTCATGCAATGAACGTCCAGCACCCTCTCGAGACGTTCACCACGGTCTTCGGCTGGCTCCAGTTCGAGACCATCTGGAGCATTCTCACGGGCACGGGACTCGCCTTCATCCCGTTCGCGCTCATCATCATCCAGGCCTGGTCCCGGGCTCACCAGGGCACGGAAGCCAAAGCCGGATCGCGCAAGAGTGTTGCCGATGCAGAGGTCAGCATCGCGCTCGCCCTGTCCGTCGTGGTGCTGGCCGGCCAGCCGGCCATCCAGCTCGGCACCACCGCGCTCGACTACGAAGATCCCTGCGGCGAGGTGCCCGCAACCAGTGATACGCCGTACCACGATGTCTTCGATGACACCCTCTCCCAGGCGCACGTCCCGGTCTGGTGGTACGGCACCATGGCACTGGGCAGCGGCATCACCGGTGCCGCAATCAGCGGCATCGGCTGTCCGGACGACGTGGTCCAGACGCGGCTCGATTTCGACCGCCAGCGGATCCACGACGAGAGCGTCGCCCACCAGGTCGAACGTTTCGCCGCCGAGTGCTTCGTGCCGGCCCGCTCCCGCTATCAGCGGGAACGCCCGGACGTGGACGGCATCCTGGAGACCTACGGAGAAGACGATCCGGCCTACATCGGCTCGCGCGTGTTCCTGTCTCAGGGCTACTACGACCGATACCGCGCCGCCCGCCCCGTCGAGGGATGGCCTTTCGAGGAGAGCCGCGACGGCACGGCGGACTTCGACGGCACCGAACCACAGTACGGGCGCCCCTACTGCTCCGAGTGGTGGCAGGGCGGCGCCGGCCCCTCCCTGCGCCAGATGATCCTCGAGCAACAGGAACCCGGATTATGGGACCGGGTTCAGCACTGGGTATCGACCTGGGGCGCCACCGAAGAGGAAGCCGAAGACCAACTGATCCGCACCATCATTCGGAACGAATCGCACCAACCCATGTACGCCCACGGCGACCTCGCCGCCAGCGACGCAACGGCTGGCCAGGGCATGGGCCAGGGCGCCTTCTCGGCGCTCACCGTCTCCGTGGGGACCGCCTGGCACAACTACACCCAGCACGGGCCCATGATGTACACCATCCGCAGCATGGCGCCCATCATCCAGAGCTTCCTGCTCATGGGCATCTACATGCTGCTACCGCTGATGCTGGTGTTCTCGAGCTACAGCTGGATGGGCGTCTTCACAGCCACCATCGCCATCATCTCGATCAAGTTCTGGAGCTACCTCTGGGCCGTCGTCATCTGGCTGGAGGACCACATGATGCGGGCACTCACGGGACCAGAGATCTCAAGCCTGTTCGGCACAGCCGAGGAATCCGTGTGGGACACGCACCGGCAGATGGTCGAAATGGCCACCGGCCTGCTTCACATCGGGTTGCCGCTGATCTTTTCGATGGTGGTGGCGTGGGGAGGCTATAACTCCCTCAAGCAATTGGGCAGCCAGGAGGGCGGAAGCGCGCCCGTAAGCTCGGCAGGTCAAAGAGGCCCTGGTACGACCTACAACCTAGGCAGGGAAGGGGCCAATCTCAGCCGGCGTGGCCTATAGAGCCATCTTGAGTTGAGGGAAATGCGAGATGCACGGTTCCGGTATCGGAGGTCGGGAGTTCAGCGCACGTCGCGAGCGGTAGCATCCCTCCGCGCCGAAGGGTTGTACGCTTCGACCTCGGCCTGTGTCATGACACTGCGCTCCGAGGGATGATACGGGGCGTCCATGTCATAGTGATCCTGGACCGAATCACCCTTGAAGAGATTATTGTCACCGGCAGGGCTATTGGCGAGACCTTGCACGGAAGCCGCGAACGCCTTGCCAAACGCCATCCCGAGCGGGCTATTTGAATTCCGCCACTGCCGAAAGCCTTGCCGCCAACCGTGCTCGCGCACCAAGCAACCGAAGTGGATGGCCAACGCGCCGAAGATAATCGTGAAAGCCAAACCGAGCATCCCTGTTCACCTCCCTGGCACGGGCGAGGACCAGCCTCGCTCTCCTCGCCCGACCACACCATCATATCCACATAATCTGTGGAGCCACCTGTGGGTGAGTCGTCATTGTCCTTATATAGCAACCGGTTAAAGCAACGGTCAAATGCTGCGCACTTGCAGGCTGCGCGGCGATTCGCCCGCACGTTCTCGAATAAGCCCCACATGGCTGTGCCAAGAGGCGGTCCACGGCCCGGGTGACCGGCAGAGGACACCGCCCCCTATGGCCGATTACGGCGTCAGGATACATTCCCACGCGCGTTGTGGGCCTTCCAGAGCAATGCCGGATGGCTCTGCACAAGAGCCGTGAGCCGCTGGTCCAGACCCAGCACCTCGGCGCGAATCTCACCGTGGTCCAGAATTCTGTCCAGAAACTCACACTCGGCATCGGTGAATGGCAACACCATAGACAACGCATCCTTGCACTCGCCCACCAGCTTCTTTGCCCACGCTTCCGTGCCTGTCATTCCTGCCAGCGCATCGCCAGACAGAACCGGGATGAGCTGATTGCGGAGTTCGCGAGCTTCGATCCGCACATCGTCCACTGTGACCTGACGCCAATCCCGGCGGTTCATGGCCCCGTACAGCACGAAGGCAGCACGCAGTGTGCTTACATCCAAACTGTGATTCGTGAGCAGGTAATGCGTGTCAAACAGGTCCCGGCTCGCGCCGCGCGCCAGTAGCGCAGCGATCTTTCCACCAGCCAGCTCATGGACGTCGAGGACCGGGATACCATGCACTTGTCGTGATCCGACGAGTGGCGAATCAAGCAAGCTGCTGGGCCACAGCGGCACGCGGTACATGTAGTTGATATCCAGTTCCAACGTACCGCCTTGGCCAAGAACACTCTCGTAACGCAGTCGCCACTTGCCGCCGGCGTGCGCTTCCTCCGGTGCCCGTTGCAGTGCTAAGCCCAGGCGACCCGCCACCGCCTCGATTGCGCGCTCAAGGGCGGGCCGTTCAGCAATCATCGTCTCGCGGTCGAGAGCACCGATGTAGTTGAGGTCGATGTCCACAGATAACCTGGGCACGTCGAACACGAACAGATTCAACGCCGTCCCGCCCTTCAACACGACACGCGACTTCAGGTACGGATGGCGCCGGATCGCCTCCAACAGATCCAGCAGCCGGTGCACCTTCTCCAGCATCTCCGGTCGGAATCCGGTCTGGCCCGCCTCCCTCTGCAAGCCTTCCACCGACAGGCTCATGCCACCTCGCTCCAGCGCTGCTCCGCCAAGGCCTGGGGGACGACAAGATTCCATTCGGCGATGAACCGGGTCCGCCCGTAATCCCCGCGGCTGACATACCGCGGTTGCCGCGGCCGCTTCTCCCGCAAGATCCGCAGGTGCTCCTCCTGGACCATCAAGCTCTCCCGATGCAGATCAAGAAACCAACCCACCTTGCCCACCGTCGTGGCGTTACCGAGAAGCAGTGCATACTCCACCACTTGGTCCAGGTCGAAGAACTCAACCATCTCCACCGAGCGCCAGAGTTCTTCCCAGCCGCCGCACAGTTCGGGGCGGTCCAGCACGTCGACCAGTGTGCGCTCCAATCCGGTTACCCGTACGCTCTGCCCACTCCGATCATGCTCCTCCACTCCAAAGAACAGTTCTCCGCTCTGCTGCAGCACCTTCGGAAACCGCACGGCCCGGAACCGCCAGCCCCGAAAGGTGGTCGTGCGCGCTGCTCGCGCCGTCTGGTATTGAAGCTCGGAAAAACCGGAATAGGCACGGCCGTGGAACTCCAGCGCCGTGTGGTACGCGAGGACCGCGTCGCCCGTCATCCTTGACGCCACGAGGAACGGGTCGACAGTACAAATCTCGGGCGCCTCCCCGGCTCGCACCACCCAGTAGAGGCCACGACGAACCGGCAGGATGCGGCCTCGCTGCCGGTAGTATCCGAGCAGAGAGTCACGGCTGCTCGGAGCCAGGTTAAGCGTGGATCCGAACTCGTCCGCAGTGAAGACCCGATGTGTCGCCAGGAACGAAGAAGCAGTCACCGATTACTTGCTCTCAATGCGCATAACTTGCAAATAGTTTGCTAGTTGTGCTCAACAGAATCAAGTCCGACCACCCCACACGCATCATTTTCGGCAGGAGAGCGCAGCGAATACTGTTGTACTGGGGCCCGGAACATGCGTCAGTACCCTTCTCGTCTGAGCGAGACATTCAGAGTCACTCTGCTCACCCCCAGGTAACGCGCCACTTCCGTCTTGGTCATCGTCGGATCCGCCAACATCGCCGCAGCGCGCCGTACATCACCGCGAGACAGTGCCGGTTTCCGTCCGCCCTTCCGCCCACGAGCCCGCGCGGCCTTCAGTCCGGCAACGGTGCGCTCGCGAATAAGATTACGTTCGAACTCCGCAAGCGCTCCGAAGATATGGAAGACCAACCTGCCTGCACTGCTCGTGGTGTCGATCGCTTCCGTGTGCGTATTCCGGTGAACGTGACCGCTGATTCCGCTGTTCGTGACCGGTTCGCGGCGCGGTGTGCGCTGGGCCGTGTTCATTGAGCGTGATCGGTCACGATGGGTCAAGCGCGACCGGTGGTGGAGGCGTGCCGTCGAGGAGCCAGTTGGCGTA
>SR_TP_S13solDRAFT_1000170_pt1 | contig 32058 bp, 30 predicted proteins | sample SodReaTP_S13sol_FD_11159 | JGI IMG/M metagenome (IMG submission 11159)
AAGACAATGCCGCATGTGAAGGCTTCTTCGGGCGCCTGAATACTGAGTTCTTCTACCCTCGTGATTGGCGGGCCTTCACCGCGGCACAGTTTATTGACGAAGTTGACGCCTACATCCGTTGGTATAACGAAACACGCATCAAGATGTCCCTTGGCGGCAGAAGCCCAATCGAATACCGTAAAAGCCTCGGCCTTTTGCCGTGAAAACAGTCCAAGTTTTTGTCCCCCCCCCCCCCCGGGAAAGCCTGAACCTTACCACCGTCCCCAATCTCACACCCTTATGTTCTATTCGCTTCAGAGGCTTGTTTGGAACAGAGCATGTGATGGATAAGGACCACAAACGACTTGATCGTCTGAACAACCTACCCTTCGATACTTTGCCGATGGCGCTTAGCGAGCTTGATGAACACAACCCCAAGGATTCGCATTATGAATTAGGCACGACAGGGGAGCAGGCCAGAACGTGTAGCGCTGCGCTGCCTCATCTCTGCTTAGGATCGGAGCGTCTTGTCTTCTTGCGTACATTCGGGAAACCACGGTTGCTTGCTGGGGTTGATCGCATTGCGCATTATGGTAAGAGAACCATGGGCCCCATGACCGACAAATATCACCAAACACCTCCAAGATTTAAGGGCAATGCGAGACCTATGTTACGCAGGCTTCAACAAATGCCGGAGTGCTGCGTGTTTCGGCGGCCAGAAAATTGAGATCCTCCGCATCAAGTTTACGGCCCTCTGGCATCAGCCCGGCAGCCTTTCGGATCAGGCTTTTGCGAACGCGGGGGAGATCGACATCGCGTAGCTTGATCCGCGAGGGGTGATCAGGGATCACAACTGCCGCGCCGGGAATTTCATCTTCGGGGTCGCCGCGCCGGATCTCGATACCGCGCGCACGCGCAAAACTAAGCTGGGCCGATGGCTGTTTGCCTGCGCCCGCATATTCAGTTTCCTGCACCACGATGGTCTGATCTTCGTCCATTTCTTGTGCAAGGGCAATTGCGGCGGCCAGCGCCACATTGCCTGCCGGGCCACGTTCCAACCCTTCAAGCCGAGCCAGCGCTTCGGTGACATAAAACACCTCGCCCTGCTTCACCAGCAGGTAGCGGTCCATGTATCGCAACGCGCGCGCAGCGTTGCGGGGAACGTCTGTCCGGTCCGGCCAACCGGCAAAGGGTATGCCGAAACCAGTATGGCCAGTGGTAAAATGCTTGCGGTTGAAATCAGTGTCGCTGGCCATATGCAACCCAGAAAGATCGACACTTGCAGCGACGACCTTGCACCCTGCTGCCCCTGCCTTTTGCAACCCGCGTGCGGTACCCGTCAGGTTGCCGCCGCCCGCATGGGTACAGATCACCACATCTGGTGCCGCGCCCGTTGCGGCCTGCATCTGTTCAACAATCTCGACGCCCAAAGGCTCGACCCCGGCGATAGCATAGGGCGTGTAGAGCGAGGCATTAAAATAGCCTGTCTCCTCAAGTACGCGCAGGAACTGGTAGAACAGCTCTGGCCCCACAGAAAGCTGCAACACCTCCGCCCCATAGATTTCGCACGCACGCCCCTTTTCCAAAATCTCGGGCTGGCCGATGCCAAGGCTGTCAAAAACTTCCTGAACCACAATACAATCAAGGCCACGCATCGCCGCTTGGCTGGCAACCGCCGCGCCATAATTTCCGCTAGTCGCGGCAACAGCACCCTTGAAGCCTGCCTCTTTGGCGTGATGCATGCTAAGCGCTGCGCGGCGCGCCTTGTAGCTGCCCGAGGGGTTGGCCGCTTCATCCTTGACGAAGATGCGCGCGCCCTTCCCTTTTGGTGCCAGCATGCGCACCAGACGGTTGATCTGACGCAGTTCGATCAGTGCAGTATTGCCGACCCCCACGCGCGCCTGAATTTCACGCACCATATCAAGGCTGTAGGGAACCTGTGCCATCAGCGCTTCATAGTCGAAGGTCACAGGGTGTTCCAGGAAAGGCGCGTAATCAAGCCCCATCGCCGAAAGCATCGTTTCGTTGCGCCGAGCCATGACAGATTGATAATCGATTGGTTTCATGTGGTTTCTCCCTCGGCCTTGGCCAGTATTGCGCGCAATTCTTCGCCTGCACGCAACAGTTCCGGGATCGCGGCGGCGAAATCATGGCCATAGGGCGGGTTCACGGCTTCCAACGTGCCGTGGTAGCTGCGGCCCAGCGTGGTGCGGATTTCCACAGCATCCCCTATTGAGGCCCCTGCTGTGACCAGCCAGCCCTTGACGCGCATTTCCAGCGGCACGGCGCGTGTCTCTTGTGGGATGGCGCTTGCCCGCTCGGCTGGAGTCAGGATTACCGAGTGGATGCGAACCCAGTCACCGGTCTGGATAGTCATGAAAGATCTCCTTGCGCGGGAAAGGTGGTCATCTTCGGGCTCGTCAGCGGCAGGTCGGTCAAATGGACAAGCCCAGTTGGGGCGTAGCGCAGATACGCCAGCGCATTCACCGCTGCCGCCGCAGTGCCCGCGCCGCCACCGATTTCAGGGGTGATCTGCATCTCGATTACCTGATCACCTGTTATGCGGATTTGATCTGATGTGGCCTGCCCTTCCAGCCCGGGGCGGATCTGCTGCGGATGCTCAAGGCGCAACACTTCGCGCCCGTTTATATGCGCAAAGGCGCAGTGGCGACACCCCGCAACCTGCCCGGGAGATATCTTCAGGTGCGGCGTTTCGCGTGCGACTGAAGAAATGATCGGCTCTCGGGTTTCTGTGACGCGGTCAACCCCCCATCCCAGATGTCGCGCGATCAGAGCGATGGATTGCGCAAAGCCCACATGCCCGACCACACTGCCCTGCGCCACTGCATCGGCAAAGCCCTTTGGCGTCAGACCTACACCCTGCGTCCGCAATACGGTCGGCCCAAAATCGGATAGATCATTCGTTCGGATGGCCTGAATATGGTCAACACGCCCGCAAGGTACGCTTAGCGCAAGCACCAGCATGTCCATGGCAAAACCGGGGTTTACGCCCGTCCCCATGACCCGCACGCCATGATGCTTGGCAGTTGCATCAAGCTGCGCCGCAATGGTGGGATCTGCCGCGTGTGGACACGTCATTTCTTCGGCAATCGAAATAACGTCATGGCCGTGCTGCAAGCAGGCCTCGATCTCGGATGATACATCCCGCAGGAAAGAGGCCGTGGCATGCAGAACCGTGGCGGGCCCGCCCTTCAGTGCCTCTGCAATATCCGCCGTGACGACAGGGCCAGATTCGGCGGGCTGCCAACCCGCAAGACGGCCAAGGGGCATGCCCTGTTTGGCCGGGTCCATGTCGATCGCTTCGCGAATGGTGTACCCGCGTTCACGGGCCAGCCGGGCGATGCGTTGGCCCATGGCGCCGACGCCGAATAGTATGATGTCGGATGTCATTTCGTGCTCCCTTAAGAGATAGGTCAGCCAAGGCCCAGAAGACGCGGCAGGGTCAGCGAAATCGCTGGAACATAAACGATGGCGGAGAGCACCGCGATCTCAACCAGAATGAAGGGCAGGATGCGCCAGGCCACGTCCTCGAAGCGAACTTTGCCCACGGACGAGGCCACGAAAAGGCATGCCCCAAGCGGTGGCGTGGCCAGCGCGATATTCAAGTTCACAACCATCACGATACCGAAATGCAACGGATCGATACCCAGCGATACAGCGATCGGGTGCAGGATCGGGCCAAGGATGATCAGGATCGCCGTCATCTCCATGAACATGCCGATGACCAAAAGCGCCAGCGTGACAATGAACAAAAAGATCAACGGATCGTCGCTGATGCCTAGCAGGAAATCCGCCAGCTGCTGCGGAACGCCCTGTCGGGCAAGGACCCAGCCAAGGATCGACGCGGCGGCAAGAATGATGAACACCGACCCCGAGGCGCGCACCATATCGTAAAGCATGGTGACAAGATCGCGCAGACCAAGATTGCGATACAGGAACAGCCCGACCAGAAGCGCATAAAGAACGGCCACCGCGGCAGCTTCGGTAGGGGTGAAGACCCCGCCCAGAATGCCGCCCAGAATGATGACCGGCATCATCAGCGGGATGATCGCGCGCCGCAAGGCCACGCGAAGCGGCGGGACATCGCCGCGCAGATTGGCCACTGGCAGATCATCACGCCGGGCGCGAAATGCAATGTAGCCCATTAGCGACAGCGCCATCAGGATACCTGGGATCAGACCGGCCGCGAACAGTCCGGCAATAGAAACCTGCATCAATGAGCCATAAATCACCATAATGATCGACGGTGGGATGATCGGCCCGATTACCGAGGAAGAGGCTGTCACAGCAGCGGCAAAAGCGCGGTTATAGCCCTGCGACGCCATCGCCGGAATCATCATCCGCCCAATGGCCGCAGTGTCAGCCACCGCGGCGCCAGTAAGCCCCGCAAAAAACACCGAAACCAGCACATTCACATGCGCCAGCGCGCCCCGCACGCCGCCCACAACCGCATTGGCCAGATCAACCAGTCGGTCAGTGATCTTAATGCGATTCATGATGTCGCCGGCCAGAATGAAGAAAGGCATCGCCATCAGCGAAAACATGTCGATGCCGGAAAACAGCCGCATCGGCACCAGCCGGATCAGGCTAGGACCGTCAGATTGTACCAGCGCGAACAAGCCCGTGATACCAATGGCAAAGGCCAGCGGAGTGCCAAGCGCCACCAGAATTGCGAACAGGCCGACCATCAGCCAGAGCATCAGACTGGCCCCCCGCCCATCGGGCTTTCATGTTCAGGTTGATTTTGAGCGCCCAGAAGCATCAATAGCGTCTGGATCACATGCTGCACCAACATCAGTGCCCCAGCAACCGGCACAGCCAGAAGAGGCCACATCATGGGAACGCCCAGCGCGGGCGACATCTGGCGCGCGCCACGTTCGGCTGCGGCCCAGCCCTCGACCGTCATCACCCAAAGGAACCAGCCAATGGCGACTGCAACAAGAAGATCCGTGACCATGCGTAAGGGCTTGGGAAGCAGCATACTGATGGCAGTAATCCGGATATGTTCGCCGTGACGCAGGGTGACCGAAGCCCCCATCAGCCCGATCCAGATCATCAGGTAGCGCGCCAACTCTTCGGACCAGGTAATTGGATCATTCAGCACATAGCGCGAAAACGTGGCCGCCAGCACCACCCCCACCATCACGGCACCTGCGGCAATCAACGGTGCGGCAGTGATGATTTCCACCAGTCGGGCAATCCTGTGAAGCAGTCTTGCGATGAATGTCACGGGTCACTGCCTTCCGGAACATGAGGGAAATGGGGCAAGCCGCGCCTGGCCAGTTGTCAGGCGCAGCCTTGTTGAAGATCTGGTTGCGCAATCAGTCAGCGCCATAGATCTCGCGCTCAGCAGTCGCAACTGCGTCAAGCATGGCCTCGGCAAGCGCGACCGCGTCATCGCCGATTTCGTCGGCAAGAACTGCCATCACGGCCGGCGCCGCCAGATCGCGGAACTGCGACAGTTCTTCGGGCGTTGGGGCATAGACCTGAAGGCCACTTTCTTCAAGGAAGGCCGTTCCGAATTGGGTAGCGCGCAGCCCCATCTTGGCACCACGACCAGCGGTGCGAGCGGCTTCAACAGCGTTGGTAAAGATGCGCATCTGCTCTTCTGTCAGGCTGTTCAGAAACAGATCGCTCGTCACCCACCAGTCGGCCCCGTAAAGGTGATTCGTGACAGTGGCGTAGCGCTGAACTTCCTGTAGATTACCAACTGCAACAATCGGGATCGGATTGTGCTGGGCATCGACAACGCCAGTTTCCAGCGCACTGTAAAGTTCATCCCACGGAACCGGCGTCGCGGCTGCGCCAAGTGCGTTCATCATTGCAAGATGGCTGGGCACGGACATTGTGCGAACCCGCAGTCCGTCCATATCAGCAGGGCTGCGCACCTCGCGCGTGCTGTTTGTGAACACATAGAAATCACCCGCCGTCACGGTCAGAAGGCGCAAATCCGTTGTCGCGTAAATATTCTCAGCCAACATATCGCCGAAAGGACCATCAAAGACACGATCAGCAACGATTTCATCCGGAAAGGCGAAGGGCAGATCAATCGCGTTAATTTCAGGATAAAACTGCGCCAGACCACCGATTGCAGCAATGTTCACTTGAATGATATCGGCCTGCGTCAGTTCCATACGTTCGCGCTGGTTGCCCATGGTGCTGGCCGCCTGAATATCGACGACCATATCTCCATTCGAGCGGGTTTCGATAATGTCCTTGAAAACCATCGCCGACATATGCGCTGCTGATGTTGTGGAGTCGGCCGGTTCTTCATGTGCAAGGACGATTGTCACTGATTGCGCCGCGGCCGACCCGGCAAAAAGCGCGCCCATGGCGCACGCCAATGCTGTATTTCGGATATTTTTCATTCAATCCTCTCCTGTTTCTATGGCCTGCGGGCACCCTCAGGCAAAGCAATCAAGCGCTTTTTTGGGGCGCTATCTGGTGCTCGAATTGTCTACCGGTGCCACCCGGCTTTTCAGGCGCGCCGCAGTATCGTTACCCAGCCTCCGATGCCCGGCACGACCCCTTGGTCAACCCTTGCCCCGACTCTCAAGAGTTTGCGTTCGCATACAAGTATAAAAACACGATACCGGTTTGCCGAAACAGCAACACTAATGCGATGCGGCCTGCATGGATCGTGTCAGGATGGCGCAAAACCGGCGCGCAACTGCTGGCAATTCCCGGTGCCTGCGCCCCATCAGCACAAGCCGGGCATCGCGCAATGGCGGGTCGCTAAGTGATCGGATCAGAAGGCGCCCTGCGCGCACATCGTCCGTGACCGCGCACATCGGCAAGATCGATACCCCCTGCCCGCGCAGCGCAAATCCGGTAAGGCCATAGATGGAATCGCACAAAAGCGGGGGATCAAGTTCGATATCCGCGTTCTGGCGCACAACCCGGTCGATCACATCGCGAATGCCATAACTGCTGTCGGGGGGAATGGCGAGCGGCACAGTCGCCAGATAAGCCAGTGAAAGAGGGCTATCAGGCAGCGGGAACCCCGGGGCAAACACTGCGTAAAGGGGGGCTGGCACCTCTGCAATGACCATGACATCACGATGCGTTGGCGGGTCAAAAGCCAGCCCCAGTTCGGCTTCGTCTGCTGCCACAGAACGCACGACGCCAGTGCTGCCAGCCCGCGTGACCGAAAGGTTCACGTTCGGGGACTTGGGGCGAAATTCCGCAATCGCCTCGGACATGATGCCCCCGATCGCCCCTTCCACGCAGACCACGCGGATCTGACCACGCCGCAGATTCTTGATCGCCTCTATCTCGCCAATCGCCCAAGCCTCTTGGCGCAAGGTTGTGCGCGCATAGTCGAAATATATCTGTCCAGCGTCGGTCAGCCGCAGGCCGCGCGCATGGCGCTCGAACATCGGAACGCCTAGATCTTCCTCAATCTGGGTTATCCGACGGCTTAGGGCCGAGGCTGCGAGGTTAAGCTTTTCAGCGGCTTTGCGAATCGACCCTTCATTGGCCACCGTGAAAAAATACTTCAACTGCAAGTCACGCATTCTACCTCCATCATGGGTATAGCCCGGATTTTCGATTGCATCACGCTATCGGCCTGTTGTAATCATCACATCACTCCGATGCACGGCTCGATCCCGCTTCAGCCCCCACAATCTGGCTACGGGGAAGCGGAAAAATGACGAAGCGGGTTCTTCTCGGGCAATTCATGCACGAGACAAATACTTTTTGCCAAAGACTTACGGATGAAGCCGCTTTTCGCGGTTTCTACTGCCATCAGGACGATGCGGTGCTGTCGGCGCTGACCGATACCGAAAACGAAGTGGCCGGATTTGCCGATATAGCACGAACCGAAGGCTGGGAACTGGTCACCCCGGTGGCAACCTTTGCAACACCCGGTGGCCCGGTAACACAGCGCGCTTGGCAGGCATTCGGCGAACGGATCCTGACGGAGGCACGCTATTGCAGGCCATTTGACGCGGTGCTGCTTTCGTTGCATGGCGCAATGGTGCTGGAAGACGGCGCCGATGGCGATTCAAGGCTGGTGCGGGAATTGCGGGCCATTCTCGGCAAGGATGTCCCGCTGGCGGTGACGCTGGATCTGCATGCGAACCTGGATCCAGAAATGGCGGATAGCGCCGATATCATCCTGTCTTACAAGACATTCCCGCATGTGGACATGCGCGAAACGGGGCGCCGAGCGGCAGAATTGATACGCCAAATGCTGTCTAACCCAAAAACACGCGCCAGAACTCTTGTTCGAAAGCCCGCGATGATCACCCTGCCCGAAGGCGGCCGCACGGACCGCGAGCCGATGCTGGCCCTTATGGCCAGCGCACGAGCTATGGTGGACGCGCACCCTGCCATCGTGGATGTTAGCCTAAATGCAGGTTTTAGTTTTGCAGATGTGCCCGAAATCGGGCCAAGCGTTTCTGTTATTCATCTGGGCGCCGAAGAAACCGCAGCCCAGATCGCCGACGCGCTGTGCGCCGCCATGTGGGCCGAACGTGACGCCAACCAAGAAGCGGTGCTTGAACCCCAAAAGGCCGCAGAGATCGCAGCCAGCCACCCCGCCGAGCGACATGAAGGCCCGCTTGTCCTGGCCGACATCTCTGACAATCCAGGCGATGGTGCCTATGCTGATTCCACCGCCCTGCTGGCCTCCTTGTTAGACTGCGGTGGCGAGGACATCCTGTTCGGCGCGTTGCACGACACAGAAGCAGTTCTTGCGGCGCAGGCCGCCGGACAGGGAAACACACTGGCGCTGGCGCTTGGCGGTAAGTCAGACCCGAAATTCGGCGGCGGACCCTTGCATCTGCGCGCGCGGGTGGAACATCTAGGTGATGGACGGTTTGTTTGCGGCGGCCCCATGTGGAAAGGCGTATCGCAAAGCGCAGGTCCCAGCGCGCTATTGCGCATCGACGGGATAAGGGTGCTGGTGACCAGTCATGCAACCCAGGCGCTTGATCTGGAGATTTTTCGCAGCAACTCGGTTGACCCAGCTGCCATGCGGGTCGTCGCGCTCAAATCCACCCAGCATTTCCGTGCAGCCTATGCGCCGATCGCCGCGCGAATCCTTCTTGTCGATAGCGGTGGCTTGGCCAGTCCCCGGCTCGATCGTCTGGAATACAGGCGCGTTCCCCGTCCAGTTCATCCACTTGATCCGTTATGAAACCTCATACGAACCCACCGCCGCAAGCAGCGTTACGCAAGGCCACACGGCAAAAAGTCCGGAAGTCAGCCACTTGCGGATACCGCAAGTGCAGTGGGGCGGTCACATCCTTCGGTAAAAATAAGTATCCGCGCATTAGGCCATTGCGCCGCGATTCGAGTGACTGAAGGGAGACTTTCACACTCCTCTTCGCGTACAGCATCAAGACGCCATCTCCGCCACAAATACGGTTGACATGACACCTTCCAGTTGAGGCACCCCCACTATTCAGCTGACAACTTTTGTTCGATGCCGGAGAGGATGGATGATTAACTTGGTTGTTTCAGTTAGATTGGAAAATGAGCGCCGCCGCTCGATATGGCCTGGCGGGTATTTGAATATACCGCGGATGAACTTGGGCAGCGCTTCAAGCCAGAGGAGAGACTCAATATTTCTGCCGTGATGGAACTCCCGACACGTTTCATGGAAGAGGGTATTGGCGGCGAGATTGCTGGAATTGGATGGCTGATTCGAATCGAACTCAAAGGAACAGACTACCAACTGCACTATTCGATGGACCCGGACATTCCTCGCTTGACCAATGCGGCTATTTACAAACTTGCGTCCGATCTTCACATGGTGAACCGGTCGGGTAATTGCGCCGCTCCAGGTGCTCGTTTAATCCACCGCCCGCCGATCAAAGCGTTACGATCAAAGTCACAGAAAGCGAGGAAATTGGCCGGTTTCTCACTGATGCGGAGGGTCGGCCCGTCTACATGTTTTCGGGTGATGCTCAGACGTCCGAGGATGAAATTTCTGAGATTTCCTGCGCAATTTCCCCTGACTGTCTAACTTCTTGGCCACCAGTCACAAGCATGAGCGCCCCTGTAGCAGGTGACGGTGTGGACGCCGACCTTCTGGGAACAACCGAACTTGTGGATCAGCGGGTCGCGACCTACAATGGTTGGCCCCTATACTACTTCTTGGTCGACATTGGCGCTGACGCCCCGCAGGGCAATGCGATCGAGTCTTTTGGTGGCGTTTGGTCGATCGTTGTGCCTAATGACATTGCCGAAGGGGTCGATCTTGCGTCAGGGGAAGCGATGTATGCAGACGGATGCGCCCAATGCCATGGGCGAACGGGTCGCGGAATGGCGAGCTTTCCTTCGCTGTCTGGTAGAACTGCCGAATACATTTCGGACCTGCTCTTGACTTATCGGGCAGGGGAAAGGGTCGGGTCGAACTCAGCGCTTATGTTCCCCGTAGCCGCAGACCTGTCAGACGCGGATATTGCAGACTTGGCAGCCTTTATTTCTAAAAACTTTGAATAGTAAGTTGCGTCAAGCTACCCCTGTGTGCTCTGGCTTAGAGGTGATCGTTCAGTCTCTTTACATGTTTACACAACGCAATCGGCGGTGGAGTGGAAACACGTTAGCGTGCATTTCAATTCGGCAGTCGCGCAATTTGATCTTGGCGCCAACGCATACACTTATTGATTTCGCGCAACGCGGCTATCGAGGGAACTGTAACGTAATGTGGATGCTTTGCTTTCCCTGTTCAACTTGATTGGCCGAGTGCTCGCGTAAAGGCGGGAGCGACAAAGGTAGCCGAGGTAATTAGGGTGTGCTGTTTAGCGGCAAGACCTGCTTGGGCGAAGCGCATGGACATCTTGATGGTTTTTTGAATACTATGGAATAATGACAGAAAGTGGTCATAACTTGTGTTTGCCCAACGATTGTAATGCTCTACGCATCGAAATGTTCACGCATGGAGACGAGGGGGCTTGATGCATGGCAACGAAAGAGCCGGAACTCTTTGATCGTGACAGTGTCTTGCGCCTTGTCGAAGCCTCAGGGGCACTTTTACTCGTATCAGATATAGACGGCACGATCCGACAGCTCGGCACTGGATGGGAACAGCTTCTTGGCTGGACGGCTTCCGAAATGATCGGTCGGCGCGCCCATGAGTTCATGCACCCCGACGATCTTGCAACAACCAAGGACGCGGCCAAGGGGCTGAAGCAAAGCGGTAAAGTTCTGCGCTTCACCAACCGCTACCGCATGAAATGCGGTGGCTGGCGGCATCTGGAGTGGTGCGCAGTGGTCAATATGAATGATGGGCGTGTTAATGCGACAGCGCGTGATATTACCGATGATCTGGCGCGGCTGACTGAAATCAACCGGCTTGGCGAGGTCGCTCGCCTCACTATCAATCCAGTGATCATCTGCGACCGCTACGGATGTATCGAATGGGTAAATGAGGCTTTCGAGCGATTAACCGAATGGAAATCCGAGGAGGTGTTTGGCCTGAAGCCCGGGCACATCCTGCAGTTTGAGAAAACAGACCCCGCGACAGTGGCACATATCAGCCACGCACTTCTAGCCTGTGAGTCGGTCGAAGCAGAGATCCTTAATCGCAGCCGATATGGCAGAGAATACTGGTTGAAGCTGGAAATACAGCCCCGGTTCGATGAATGGGGTAGTCATACTGGTTTCGTCGCTGTTCAGACAGACATCACCCAGCTCGTTTCTGCACGCGAGGTTGCTGCTGCCGCTGAGGTTCGTGCGCTTAACGAACGCAAGCGTCTTATCGACGCGGTCGATGCGCTGACCGATGGTTTCGCCCAATATGATGCCGATAGCAGGCTGGTGCTCGCGAACCGACGCTATCGTGAACTTTATGAGTTGAGCGAGCCAGCTATCGCCGAAGGAGCGCAGTTCAAGGACATCTTACGATTTGGTCTGGAGCATGGCCAGTATGCTGACGCAATCGGGAGAGAAGAGGCTTGGCTTGAGGAACGGCTGGCCAACCATATTGCAGATTTCCCGACACTGCAAAAACTGTCAGATGGAACTGTGACGCAGATCATTGACCGTCCCACGTCTGACGGTGGATGGGTCGGTCTGCGCGTGGATGTGACCGAACTTCATGCAGCGCGCGAGCGTGCTGAGGCAGCAAATCGGGCCAAATCAGAGTTTCTCGCCAATATGAGCCATGAGATACGCACGCCCCTCAATGGTTTGCTGGGCATGGCCGATCTGCTGTCCGAGACGTCGCTCGGGGACGAGCAATATGAAATGCTAAGCGCGATCCGCAACTCAGGCTGGAGCCTTCTGGCATTACTCAATGACATTGTTGACCTTGCACGCGTTGAATCAGGAAAACTTGAACTGGAGAAGCGACCCTTTGACCTGAATGATCTGATAGATCAGCTCGTGTCCCTCCATGGCGCGACAACACGTGTCAAAGACATCGAGCTGGAAATTTCCGGCATGGATACTTCGCCCGCGTCGCGCCTTGGCGACCAAACGCGAATTATGCAGATTATGCACAATTTGATCGGGAATGCAGTCAAGTTCACCACGAGCGGCGTCATCAAGGTGGAAATCACGCAGAATGATCCAAGCCAGTTGATACTATGCGTCCGCGACACCGGCATTGGTATGTCCGAGGAGCAGCTTGCACGGGTATTCAACCCGTTTGAACAAGCGGACATTGGCACGGCGCGCCGTTTCGGCGGGGCCGGACTTGGGTTGACGATCGTGTATAAGCTTGTCGAAATGATGGGTGGTGAAATCCGGATCGATAGCGTGGAAGGCAGCGGCACCAGCGTCGAAGTTCGCCTGCCTGTCCCGCAAGTCGAGCATCCGATCCCGTCAGAAAATGCGCGCACTGCCAATGTCAGTTTGTCGTCCGATCGGGTAGATTGTTTGAAGGGGCGCCGTCTACTTGTCGCCGACGATAACGCAACAAATCGTTTGATATTGTCAGCGATGCTTAAGACTCTTGGCATTGAAGCGCGTTTCGCGCAAGACGGTGCCGAGGCATGCGAAATTTGGCGCACTGAGCACTTTGACCTGATCCTGCTTGACATTTCGATGCCCGTTATGGACGGCCTTCAAGCGTTACATGCAATGCAGGAGGAGGCCACAAAAACTGGCCTCCCCAGACCGCGTGCGATTGCGGCGACAGCAAATGTCATGACTGATCAGATAGAGCATTATCGGGAATGTGGGTTCCTCGGGACACTATCAAAGCCGTTCCGGAAACAGGAATTGATTGATGCATTATACCACGTGCTCGTAGACTCATCGTAAGTTTCAAGAATTTGCTGACCTGTCTGCGCAGCGCCATGGGCAGTGGTATGTTTCGCTCCATTCGTAATTTAACACCGCAAAAGCAGAGTATCTTTCTGATATAGGTTTTCCATTGGCTGACAGGCCTGCGTTCAGCAAGACATTGGCGATATTGGAGCCGATGATGTTGCCAATTGCAACATCAGGAACACCGCGCCAGGCTGCGTTCTCCGCCGAAAAAACAGGCCGATCAAACCGGTAAGCAGGAAAACATAGCTCATGCTCATTCTCCCCGATCCCGGAGATGTCGCCACCAAATCGACCAGCGTCGTCGTATCCGGATCATGGTGGTTGATACAGCTGGCTGCAGAACTCGCAGGTCAATAGCAAGTATAATAAGGCCAAGTGGGATCATCCAGAATCCCAGTATCGGCAAGAAGCCCAGCATACCGCCCATGATCAGGAGTAGTGCGAGTGGAACACGTAGAAGGACACCCGGTCGCGCATCGACAAGCGCAATCAATTTCTGAAGGATAGGAAACCTGCGACCAAGCGCCTGCAACTGCCGGTCCAGACGACGACGTTGGCGATCAGGCATTTGAACCTCTGCATGGCGCTAACGCTGGGTGAGTAAGCTTGTCCATGGACCGTGGAGTTCGAGGATGCAGTGAAGCTACGATCATTGACGAAATCCAGAAAATCCGAGAGTGCGTGCCTATCCCGCAACACCCCCGTGGCGGGCCGACATTGCGACACAATGTCGCCAGAGGAGCCCGGTCTGCGAGCCTGAAATGGGTATCCAAACATATGGCTTCAAGATGCTCGATGAAGAACATTTCATGCTCCTATCCGCAGTTCACGTTGGGCTGAAGGCCACATATACCCGAGGCAAGCGGTCCATGCGCGCCATCGACAGCGGCATTCGTACATGCTTGCCTAGGTTGCGCATTGTACGCGCGGCTTAAAGCGTAGATATTCACGAGGCTTGGTTCGCCGAAATCTTGATAACTACGACGAAACCTCAAACTGCCCGAAAGATCTGACATGCAGGATAGAGAATTCCCGACTCTTGCCCAAGCCATCCGCATCTGGGCGCGCATTGGTTTGCTAAGCTTCGGAGGGCCTGCCGGACAAATTGCTCTTATGCACCGCATTCTCGTCGAAGAGCACCGCTGGCTTGGCGAGAAGCGTTTTTTGCATGCCCTGAACTATTGTATGCTGCTGCCTGGTCCCGAGGCGATGCAGTTGGCTGTCTATATTGGCTGGCTGATGCATCGCACCTTGGGAGGAATAATCGCAGGGGTTTTGTTTGTTCTGCCGGGTGTCTTTGCGATCATGGCGCTCAGCTGGATTTATGCCCTCTATGGTGATGTTGGTCCTGTCGAGGCGTTGTTCTTTGGGCTCAAAGCGGCGGTTCTGGCCATCGTCGTGCAGGCGGTAATCCGCATTGGCGCGCGCGCGTTGAAGAATACCGCGATGCTGGCTATTGCGACAGCGTCCTTCATCGCAATCTTCGGTTTCGCGGTGCCGTTCCCTTTGATCATTCTGGTGGCGGGATTAATAGGCTTTTTCGGCGCGCGTGCAGGTCTGCCCGCTTTCCACGGCGACGCGGGACACGGAAAGGTGGGGACGGTTCAGGTCGATGATGCCGATACGCTGTTGGGGAACGAAACCCCCAAACACACCGAGGTCAGTCGGACACATGCCTCTCGGATTTCAGCAGTGTTCCTCGTGCTCTGGCTGGCGCCGGTCGGCCTTATGTTCGCAATGCTAGGTCCTGCAAACGTATTCGCTCATATTGCTGGGTTTTTCAGCATCATGGCTGTGGTGACATTCGGCGGCGCCTATGCGGTGCTGGTATATGTCGCGCAGGAAGCGGTGCAGAACTTCGGCTGGCTCGCGCCGGGCGAGATGCTGGACGGGCTGGGTATGGCAGAGACCACTCCGGGTCCGCTGATCATGGTGACGCAATTCGTGGGCTTCATGGGAGCCTTTCGGGACACGGGCGGGATGTCTCCGTTACTGGCAGGAACCTTGGGCGGGCTACTGACGACATGGGTTACCTTTACCCCCTGCTTTCTGTGGATATTCCTCGGCGCGCCCTTCATCGAGCGGCTTCGCGACAATAAGGTGCTGACGGCAGCCTTGACTGCGATCACGGCCGCAGTCGTGGGCGTCATCCTGAATCTCGCTGTCTGGTTTGGCCTACATGTTCTCTTTGATGAAGTGCGTGTCGCAAATATTATCGGGCTTGTGCTTTATGTTCCGGCATGGAGCAGCCTGAATGTCGCCGCCGCTGCGCTTGTTGCGTTCAACATCGTTGCGGTATTTCGGTTCGGGGTCGGGCCAATCTGGATACTCTTCGGGTCTGCCGCGGCCGGGTTGATGCTGAGTTTTCTGACTATGTGAGAGATGCGCGGCATTCAGCGATACGTATTTATGAATGTGGGCAAATTGGTCTATTAACCTTTGGATCATTCCTGTATCTCTGTCTCCACGAAATAGATTGGAACTGAGCGTCGATTGATGCGGAGCACTCTAGTGCCACAATTTATGGGGCTTTCACCTGAATTGTGCGAGGGACAGATTTTTTGCGAGGTATGAAGTGTATGATATTTTGGCCCTTGCAGCCGCAAACCTGATTTCCCCTATCATTCTGTTTTTCGCATTGGGCTTTGCAGCCGCCATGGCGCGCTCAGACTTGAGCGTTCCTGAGGCGATAGCCAAGGGCATGTCTCTCTACCTGCTGCTTGCAATTGGCTTCAAGGGTGGTGCCAGCGTCGCCGCCCACGGGGTGGACGCAACCTTGATCTTGTCGCTGATCGCGGGGGTAATCTTGTCCTTCATCCTCCCTTTCGTAGCGTTCGGTCTGCTCAGGAAACTGACGGGGCTTTCGGCCATTGATGCGGCGGCAGTCGCAGCGCATTATGGTTCCATCTCGATTGTGACATTCGTTGCCGCGAGTTCTGTCTTGTCGTACGCAGGGATCATGGCCGAGGGTTACATGGTTGCAGTTGCAGCTGCGATGGAGGCGCCAGCGATCTTAAGCGCACTTTGGCTGGTGGCGCGCGCCAGCGGTAGTCCAGGCCAGAAGGGCGGCCGCATGGATCCCCGTCTGCTGCGTGAAATCCTGCTGAACGGCTCGATCGTGCTTCTGATAGGTTCCTTTGCCATTGGCGCGACCACCGGTCAGCAAGGGCTTGCCAAAATCGAAGCATTTATTGTAGCGCCTTTCCAGGGCGTGCTTTGTTTGTTTCTTCTCGATATGGGGCTTGTCGCGGGGCGGGGCCTGCGACAAGCCCGTGGCCTGCTGCGACCCGGTGTATTTGCCTTCGGAATTCTTATGCCGCTGATTGGGGCGAGCTTGGGATTGGCGGCTGGGTTGTTGCTGGGCCTTTCCGCGGGTGGCGTGGTGCTGATGATGACCCTGTCCGCCTCTGCATCCTATATTGCTGTGCCTGCGGCAATGCGCGTGGCACTGCCGGAGGCAAATCCCGCGATCTACCTTACACTGGCACTGGGGATTACCTTTCCCTTCAATCTGACGCTTGGCATCCCCATCTACATGGCGGTCGCTCAGGCAGTGACCGGAGGCTGAGAAATGAAGGTCCATAGGGCAAAACGGGTGGAAATCACAATTGAAGCTGTGATGGAGCGACGGCTGACGGAGGCTCTTGAACGGGTCGACGTGACTGGGTTCACCATCCTGCCGGTTTCAGGGGGGTCTGGCCGCTCAGGTAAGTGGAGTCGTGAAGGTCAGGTCAGCCGTGCAGCTGGTATGATCAATGTCGTGTGCATTATCCGCCCTGAACGGTTGAACATTCTGCTCGACGCGGCTTTCGATATCCTTGATCGTCATATTGGCGTGGTCAACGTCACCGATTGTGAAGTCCTTCGCGCCGAGCGCTTCTAAAGTCAAAGAGGCCAGAAGACGGGGATGAACACTGCAGCTACACCTGCCAGTATGAGGTTCATTGGGATTCCGATGCGCAGAAAGTCGGTGAAACTGTATCCTCCCGGCACATAGACAAGTGTGTTCGTCTGATACCCGATTGGTGTCGCAAACGAGGCGGAAGCACCCATCATCACGGCGACAACCAGACCGCGCGGGTCCACGCCAAGCGTTGTGCCAAGCGCGATCACAATGGGTGTCATAATCACGGCGATTGCATTGTTGCTGACAATCTCGGTCAGGAAGCTCGTCAGCGCGTAGACCGCAAGGACCAGCAAAACTGGTGAAAGGGTCGTCATGTGCGGGGCAACTAGATCAACTACCAGACGCACCGATCCTGCATTCTCAAGCCCGGCCCCAACCGCCAGCATCGCAAAGATCAGCGCGAGCAATCGACCGTCAACGAAGCCGAATGCTTCGTCAGCATCAATGCAGCGCGTCAACAAGACGACACCGACCCCAATGAAACTCAAAAGTGAAATCGAGGCGATCTCTAAAGCCGAGAACAGGACGATTGTGAACAAAACCCCCAGAACTATCGGGGCACGACCGCGCCGATAGGCACGTTCGGTTGGCTTGGCGATATCGGCGAGGTTCATGGCCTGCGCAAGGCGCTGGATATCCTCAAGCGCACCTTCCAGCAAAAGCGTGTCCCCTACTCGCACCACTAGTTGCTCGAAGTTCGTGCCGATGTTTTGGTCCCGGCGGTGCACGGCCAGCGGGTAGACCCCGTAGCGCCGGCGCAGACGCATCTCTCCCAGACATTGCCCGACCATCTTGCAATCAGGAGAAATCAGAACTTCAACCGTTTCAGTGGCGACCGATTTCAGTTGGTTAAAATCACGCTCTGGACTGATCTCGTCAAGGCCGGGCGCACTGTGGCGTGCCACGCGTTCGAAATCGCGGTTGGTCTTGAGGCCGAGCACCTCGGACATCTTCGTGCGCAATACGACCCTGTCACCAGCCTGCAAGGCAACGGCACTCATCTCGCCCCAGCGCAGCGAGGTGTCGCCGCGCAGAATGTCAACAACTTGCGCGCCTTCGCGCCTGAACACATCCACATCTGACAGCTTGCGCCCGATCAGGCGTGACTTTTCCGGAACAACCAATTCGGTAAAGTATTTGTTGCGCTTGCGATCAACCAGAACATCACTCATCGACGTTCGGACTGGGAGCAGATGCCGCCCTGCCAACGCAAGATAGACGACCCCGGCAACAGCCATCAGTAGGCCTAGTTTGCTGATCTCGAAAATTGTGAACGGGGCCATGCCATTGGCCTGCGCCACCCCATCCACCAGCAGGTTGGTAGATGTGCCAATAAGCGTGAGCGTGCCTCCGAGGATTGCTAGATAGCTCAGCGGGATCAGCACCTTTGACGCCGGACTTCCCATCTGTTTGGCCAGTTGGATGAAAATCGGGATCATCACGACCACAATCGGTGTGTTGTTCACGAAAGCGGACAGTGTCAGGACCGCAATCGTCAAGACCCCAAGCGTTTGGACCGGGCGTTGTGCAACATTGCGCGCTGCCAGTTGTGAAAGCCAATCCAGCGCACCGGTGCGCACCAGAGCGCCCACGATCACGAACAGGGCCGCAATCGTCCAGGGTGCCTGGTTCGAAAAGGCCGTGAAGACTGCCGATTGCGGCAGAATGCCGAGGATCAGCATTACGAGCGCCCCGCCAATGGCAGTCACCTCCACCGGATAGGCTTCGCGTATAAAGGCGATGAACATGCCCAGTACAATAAGAAGAGCCACCACGGCTTGCTTCTCTGCGCTCAAGTCGACGCCGAACATTCAACACCTCACGCATGCGCTGCAGCGCTAGACCTATTTCGTTCCCTTTTACAGATCGCAGAGCGAATGCAAGTGACAGCTTTCAGTGACGAGGAAATCGTCTTTTGACATCGTCAGGCAATAGTTTTGCCGCGGCAGTGATTATCGCTTTTGGCAATCAACACCCCTGAACCATCCGCTCCAGAAAAAGCTCACAAGATGCTTGGCCTGTCAACGCAACATGTTCCACACAGCGAAGGGCTATTCCGGTGCCGCCTCGCCAGCCGTTGTCGTTCTTGGTGCGATGAAAGAGGATTTGTTCTTGCGCATTGGTACGGGCGGCCCTGGCATTTCCGCAAAGCGTGGATCATACTGTGACAGCGCCAGGCGCAATGCGAGGTTTTCACTTGCGTGCTCCGACAAAGCTCGTTCGAGTTCCGCGATATAAGCATTCATAGATGCCGTTCCATCATTGTCTCCGCAACATGGGACCAAAATGCCGCCGTGTCCGGAGAAATTGCTGACTCTAAGCTTAGAAATTTGAACACTTCCTGTTGTTCATGGGGCCCCAGGTGTTTGGGGAGTTGGGCTAGCATATAGGCAAGTTGTCTAGGATTTGCAGCGAGTGCGGCCATCATACTATCACTCCGCACGTTCACATCTAAGCTTATCACAAAAGCGCTCCTGATCTGTAGAGGAAGTTAGTCTAAGCTGTTAATTCTGCAAGTTCTCGTTGTCGATTTCTGTTGCTTACTCATAAATGTTTGATGTGCGTAAAGCGCTTACTCCATCAGTGCGCGGTACAAGCCTGGGTGCCACTCATAGCCACTGAAATCGCGCAAATCAAAACCTGCGCCGTATGCCCAGTAACACCAGCCTATGCCGATTTCTTCGGCTTGTCTGCGAACGGTCTCGATCCAAGCGTTGCGGCTCGCAGTATCCGCTTCGCGTACCACACCAAATTCACCCAAAAACACGGGCATATCAGACCGCGCGGCACGCGAGATGTCGGCGCGAACCTTGAAGCGTTCCTGCGCGCTACCCCAGTTCCTCTGAGGAAAATACTCGCCAGTCCATGTCTGCTGCTGATGCGTGAAATCCATCGGAGAGTAGTAGTGAAAGGACAGCGCGATGTTCGGTCCCATCTTCGGGAGCGTCAACATCTCGTTGAGGCTGTTCATTTCCCCGCCGCCAATAATAATCCAGCGGTCTGGATGCTTGCTGCGGATTATAGGCAGAACGCTTTTATACAATTCTATTGCGCGCGCGGTGGTGATGGCATCACGCGGCTCGTTGAGCAACTCAAAAATCAAATTATCTTCGTGACCCTCGAAATACATGGCCAGCTCTGACCATATCGCAACAAAGACCGATGCGTAGGTGTCAGGATCTGACATCAATTCATCAAAATGGTGAAGGTCAAGAATAACAGTCAGCCCGCGCTCTTGTGCCTGCACTATTACCTGTTCGACACGGGCAAGAAAGCCGGGCCAGATTGTCCCCCTCCAGTGGCTACCAAAACGCACTGGTAGTCGGATTGTGTCAAAGCCCGCACCGGCAATCCAGTCGAGGTCATGTTCCGTGATGCTTGGCCCCCACGCCCCCTCAAAAGGTGCATCAAGTGCATTTCCTATGTTAAGACAACGGGTAACAGGTATATCTGCCATCACTGGGAATGTCGAAAACGTTGCGGCCAAGGCAACAGCACTACTGAACTGTACGCAGCTAGTACGCAGACATGAGAGAGAAAAAAGTATACGTCCCACAAGTATTCTGATCCACTATCGGCTGAGCGTTCATTCTCCTAAAGCGCGTAAACATATCTGACGTTATTCGAGACACACAACTCAAGCAGGAAAATGTCATCATGGGAAACGAGCCAAAATATCCTGTCGGTGAGTTCGAAATCACACGTCGTCGCAGATTGTCTGATGCGGGCTTCGCGGATTTGGCAACGATACCAGAACTAGATGCATTGTGCAAAGACGCGAAGGCCCAGTTCGGGACAAATTACGCAGCTGTTACTTTGTTGACTGAGGAGTTACAGGTCCTAAAGGCAAAAGCTGGGATCGATGTCGAGCAGACGCCACGAGAGCTGGCATTTTGTAACTATACAATACTTGAGGATGCTGTTTTCGTAGTGCTCGACACGCACAATGACCCGCGTTTCAGTCAACACCCGCTGACCATTGATTATCCGTTCATCAGGTTCTACGCGGGTGCGCCCTTGACCTATCTTGCGAACATACGGATCGGGGCATTCTGTCTGTTCGATTCCAATCCCAGACGAAGCTTCACAAACGGTGAACAGGCAGAGCTGGTCGATTTCGCAGAGCGCGCCGTTCGGATATTCGTGGCAGAACTTGGTAAAGCCACGTGAACTGGTAAACCCAGTGCGGATGGTCTAGCTAATTATCGGAACTCACATAGTAGTGTTCCGAGTCTGACGCATCCTACCTGTTTCCCCTGATTTCATCCAGCGCGTCGAGCGCGCGGCGTTCACGGCCGAGGATGTCTTCGGCGCTCTTGGTCCACCTGAAGGGCTTGGGCTTTTCGTTGTGATGCGCGAGATAATCGTAAATCGCGGCCTCCAGATCATCGACGCTTGAGTAGCTGCCGCGCCGGATGCGCTTCGATGTGATCTCGGCAAAGAAACGCTCCACAAGGTTCAGCCATGAGGCGCTGGTGGGCGTGAAATGCAGCCTGAAGCGCGGGTGCTTGTCCAGCCACGCCTTCACCTCGGGCGTCTTGTGGGTGGCGTAGTTGTCGAGAACCAGATGCACATCGCGGCGCGCTGGCACGGACTTGTCGACCTGGCGCAGGAATTTCAGGAACTCCTTGGCACGATGGCGGGGCATGCAGTCGCCGATGACCTTGCCCGACTTCACATCCAGCGCAGCGAAGAGCGTGGTTGTGCCGTGACGCTTGTAGTCGTGGGTTATGGTGGCCGCGCGGCCCTTCTTCAGCGGCAGTCCGGGTTGGGTCCGATCAAGCGCCTGGATCTGGGATTTCTCATCAACGCAGAGCACGACCGCCCGGTCCGGTGGATCGAGGTAAAGCCCGACGATATCCGTGACTTTTTCCTCGAACATTGGGTCGTTGGAGACCTTGAAGCCCTTCACGATATGCGGCTTCAACCCGGCATCGGCCCATATCCGGCCCACACTCGAGGGCGAGATGCCCATCGCCTCTGCCATCAGCGCGCGGCTCCAGTGCGTGGCATTGGGCGGGCTCTCCTGCACGGTCTTCGCGATCACCTTCACCCTTGTTTCCATGGGCAGCGGCGGCACCCGCGATGGTCTCGTCTTGTCGCGCTTGAGGCCTGCCACACCTTCTTCGAGATACCGCTCCTGCCAGCGCCATACCGTAGGCTTCGACGTGCGCGCGCGTCGCATGATCTCGAACGTGCCGTGACCGTCAGCTGTCGCCAGTACGATCCCAGCTCGCCAGACCAGCTTGCGTGGGGTGTTGCGGTTCGTGATCAGGGCTTGAAGTTCGGCACGGTCGGCGGGGCCAAGGTAAAGGCAGATGTCGGAGCGTCTCATGCGCGAGGTATGACACATCAAGCCGCCGTTGGGAATCTTGTGTCAGGTGGCGAACAGTAGGGATTAATCCTAGAACAATCTACGCATGTGCGGTATACGGTGCAATAGCATAAGGGTGAATGTGGCACGACCGAACTATCCTCCCACACTACCAGGCCCAGCACGGGTGAAGCATCGATGACTATACGCAGTACTCTGGCTATCTTGTTGTCGATCTTCGGGCTTATGTTACTTGGGTTGCTAATGTTTCAGGGGTTTGCCACCCATAAGAATTATAAAGACAGCTCCGAACAGATTACAATTGATCAGGCGCGTAACGACCTTCTCCGAGCGGTTATTGAGCTGCAGAACGATCGTGCTCGGATGGTGTTGATTGGTGGTGGCATCGAGCCGTATCCGGAGCCGCTCGATATTCTGTATTCCCCAGTTGAGACACTGCGCCGCGCAGCCGAAACTCTGATCGAAACAGGTAACACTACGCTGCAGGATCTGGGTGCAGCGATTAGCCGTCAAGTCTCCCTCCTAGCGCATCAGGCTGATGCGTTTTCTACAGTTTTGGCGTCCGGGAATCCAGATACCATCTGGGCGCAAAGCTTTGTCGGGATCGAGCAGCTTGACCAGATACAACAGCGTTTACTCGAAATCAGGCGGGGCGTTCTATTGGAAGTAGGCATCACTGATACGACAATCGGCGGGCTACAAATGCTTCGCAACTATGTCGTGTCGGTCAACAATTCTCTTCAACGAAACCGGAGCCTAGCACTGCGAGAGCTGCAAGAAGGAGAGTTTTCTATTCCACCGGCAACTCGACAGATTCAGGAGTACAGCAGATCAATGCTGGCGGCTGACAGCGTCTATCTAGATACTGTGCGCTTGTTCGACGAACAGCTCATTGATGTCGGCAGAGAACTTTCAAATTTCTTGGTGCAGACCTACATTCCAGCTGAGACGCTGTTGCTACAGGCAGTTGATGCAGGCACCCGGGGCGACACTGAACGGCTTGCGTGGATTGCAGCAGTCGATCATGCGGGCACGCTGATCGATAGCATGCTGACAAGCTTGTTTGATCGCTCTCAAAACTATCTTGCACAAGCAAAAGCGGATGCACGGGCAATACTTGTACGCCTATTAATCCTGTCAGCTTTTGCTGTTTTGCTGTTCAGTTTATCACTTTTAATTGTCGCGAGGCATATTGTGGGTCCACTGGAACAGGTGCGCAGGAGGATGCTTTCACTCGTAGAAGGGGATTTGTCACCGGTTTCCCTAGATAAATTCTTGCTGCGGGATTTGCAGGGCATGGTCGATGCTTTGCGGGTGTTTAGGATTACTGGCGTGCGCCGTGAACGCCTGACCCGAGAAAGACTTTCGTTGCATGCCCAGATTGCAGATGCACATCAAAGTTTACAGGCCGATATGGCTGCAGCATCTAAAGTCCAACTATCCCAGATGCCCGGGCCAGGGACTATCGGCAATATTCGATTTACGCCGCATTTTGCACCTTCCCATGTGCTTGCGGGTGATACTTTTGATTATTTTGAGATATCGGCAGATCGCATCGGCCTATTTCAGGCCGATGTGGCTGGACATGGCGCCGCAGCCAGTCTGGTTTCTGTAGCCGCGCATATCGGCGCTAGGCGAGCGCTACTCAGCGTTAAACCGGGGGAAAGTCCAGCTAAGGCCGTTAGGAGGCTAAACGCTCATTGGAATCCTGAGATGACCTATTTCACACTTGCATTGATTGAGTTCAATACAGAGGTTAACGCGGGTCAATTGGTACAGGCGGGCCATCCACATCCTGTTCTGATCCGCCATGACGGATCTGTCAGTCTTCTGGGTAATGGGGGTCTACCCATCGGCGTCTTGCCGGACGCCGAATATGAAGTGATCACTTTTCCGTTCAATGCCGGAGATAGGGTCTTGGTGTTTTCTGATGGAGCATATGAAAACACAAATACTGAAGGCCAGATTTATTCCGAAGAACGGTTCATAGAATTTCTGAACAATAATGCAGCTTGCAGTACAGAGGTGTTGTTGCAGATTATTCGCGACGAACTGGAAGCATGGACTGGCGCCGGCAACCTCTCAGACGATGTCAGCATTGTTATCGCAGAAAGGGTATAGAACATGTTGAAGTTTTCAGAAAGAACCGAGCGCGGTGTACTCCTGATCAAGATCGAAGAAACAAGGCTGGAAGCCAGCAATGCCCCCGCTTTGCGGGAATTGCTGATTGGACGCATCGAAACTGGTCGAGATCAAATAGTTCTAGATCTTGAACACGTCACCTTCATGGACAGCTCCGCGCTTGGAGCGCTTATAGGTGGGATCAAGAAGATGGGACCGCTTGGTACACTTGCGCTTTCAGGAGCAACCGGGCCAGTACTTCAGTTGTTGAAACTAACGCGAATGGATAAAGTCTTCACGCTTCATTCTTCGGCGAGTGCAGCGTTGACCCAGATGGGAGATGACGCGTGACCGAGATTCCATCAGGATTGTCCCATGCAGTTGAGCGCGACCTGAAAGCTGTTGCACCCGTCGCCTTGGCTGTGCATGCCTATGCGAAACCTATTCTGGGCGCTGATTATGCAGCGGCAGTGGAACTTGCTTTGGTCGAAGCGTTAACCAATGCGATCAAACATGGCAGCGTAAATGGTAGACAAACAGGGCAAATCCTTGTGACCGCACACACCCGAAACGATGCGTTAGTAGTCGAGGTCATAGATACCGTGCCCGTGCTCCCGAAAGAACTTCTGGAAAAGGCGCGCGTACCTTGCTCGGACGTGGAAATCGACGACATAACATCGCTTGCTGAAAGTGGTCGCGGTCTTTCAATCATAATCCTGTCGATGGATGAGGTTTCACTGCGCACCGCGAATGACAGCTATGTCTTGAGCATGGTTAAAAATTTCGACAGTTGACTATCGATTACCATGCCTATCAGAAAGTGTTAATGGTCATACCAACAACGACCTGCCGCGCCCTTACTCTGTAGCCCAGCCTTAGTCCCAAAGGGGTTTGAGGAATTGAATAGCCCAAAACAAACGTTTGCTCACGAAAGCCGTTATCACCCCCCTGTATCGCAAGAGATCCACTTAACCCGCTGTTTGCGTGCGATAATTCTGCAAGCAGCAAATATTCATTCAGGATCGTGTTGAAGTCGGCAAGCACAAAAATGCTGCCCCAATCTGTCGGCGACCACCGCTCGAATACGGCTTTGGCTCCAAGATCCAGAGTTCCCGCATCATCCAGCCGCGCGGTGGGGCCCAACCGGAGCGTTGCGCCATCTCCAAGGCCGGTCACTGGCAGGCCATATGTGAAATTGGCGCTCACGGCACTTCCGTCATCAAACTCTGACCACCCGATTGAAGCCCCGACGGGCCCTCTCACGATACTGCCAACCATGGAACTGCCCCCAGAAGCATAGTCAGCCTGATAGAATTCACCATCTGCCAACGCTGGCACGGAGCTAGCCATACAGAAAAAAACGGCGGCGATTTTCTGTTTTTGTACCTGCCTAGATCGGCTCCAAACGGCTGCACGAATAGATGCTATTCTGTCCACGCGTCGATTACAAATCCGGACAATTAATCGGGCCATTTTCAAGCCGCCTTCCTGTGAAAGTCTCAAGAAAACACTATTAATGAGTTTAGATCATCACTAACACTACAACTCAAGGCTGTTTTGGAAAGTAGTATGCCGCGTAAGCAGACCAGTCGACCAAGCGTCACTAGATTTGAAACCCAAACTCCGTGGAGCCATGCGGCGCATGGACCCGTTCACGTGTTTGCTTGGCAATTCCTTGCTACGATGAGTCTGGCTTTCGGGCTCTGGTACCTGTGGTGGCGCTGGACTATTTCGATAAACTGGGATGCAGCGTGGTTTTCTATCCCGCTGCTTGTTGCTGAAACCGCTGCGTTCATCGGCTTGATCCTGTTCACCATCAACCTTTGGTCCCCCCGCGCACCACGACGCGATCCACCACCTGAATTTGTTTCGGAAACGGTAGATCACGCCCCTGCGTCTGATCGCCCACTGATCATTGATGTGTTCTTCGCCACCTATAACGAAGATCCTGAGCTTGTCCGTCTTGGGCTGCACGACGCAAAGCTTATGCAATATCCACATCCGATTGATCTGCGCATTCATGTACTGGACGATGGGCGTCGTCCAGAGATGGCCGCTGTCGCTGGTGAATTGAATGTTAATTATATCACGCGAAATGACAATGCTGGGTATAAGGCTGGCAATCTGCGCAATGCCATGGACCAAACAGTTGGCGATTTCGTCGTAATCTTTGATGCAGATACCCGCCCCTTCCCAGATTTTTTGTCAGCCACGTTGGGATATTTCCGCGACCCCAAGGTGGCTTGGGTCCAGACACCGCAATGGTTCTGGGACATTCCGCCCGGCGTGCCTCTATACGCAGTATGGGAACGTCGCTTGGGGAGGTTCGGAGGATGGCTTGGGCGGAGGGTTGAAGCACTTATCGGCCCAGTACGCTTCGGCGAAGATCCGTTCGGTAATGACCCGCAAATGTTCTATGATTTCATCCAGCACCGTCGTAATTGGGCCAATGCGTCTTTTTGCTGCGGCGCCGGATCAATTCATCGCCGCGAGGCACTTATGGAAGCAGCGATCCGTTCATGGACGACACAGATCGAAACAATGTCTGATGACGAAGACAGACGCATCAGCAATATGACTGGTGAAATTGCCCTGTTCGAGGCAGTCCGTTACACGGCCCGCATGGGACGCGCGCGCGAGATCGAGTTCACGCCCTTCAAATTGCATGTTTCAGAGGATCTTTATACTTCGATCGTCTTGCACAGTGACCGCGACCGGGGCTGGAAGTCGGTAATGCATCCGGAGGTTCTGTCGCGCATGATTTCGCCGACTGACTTGCTAAGCTGGACCATTCAGCGGTTCAAATATGCAGGTGGCACGCTGGATATTCTGCGCAACGACAACCCGCTAACCCGCCCTGGCCTGACCGTCCCGCAAAAGCTTATGTACGCGACGACCTTCTACTCCTACCTGTCTCCGCTCTGGAATATAATTTTTCTAGTTGCGCCAATCATATTCCTGTTTTCCGGCATCGCGCCTGTCGCGACATACTCACTCGAGTTCTTCCTGCACATCATACCCTTTCTTTTGATGAATGAGGTTGCGCAGATGGTAGGATTATGGGGAACCCCGGTGATGAAGGGGCGACGATGGTACATTGCGATGTTTCCACTTACGCTTGCAGCACTTTGGGCAGTGTTGCGCGGGCAGCGCATCTCATTTACCGTCACGCCAAAGGATCGCGCGTCCGGGCGGTACTTGAAGCTTGTACGCTGGCAGATCCTTTTGGTTGCCGTCAATGCAGTTGCGCTTGTCTACGGCTGGGGACTGTTCTCACAGGGGGCATCTGGATATACGTTGGGTGCGATGATTGTGAATACCTTCTGGAGTGTGAACAACATGACGGCACTGGGTGTGATCATCCAGGCAGCGATCTGGAAGCCTGACCCTGAGTTTGATTTACCCGTGATGGAGGGCTATCAGCATGAAGGCAAATAGCGGATGGACCACGGCACGTGGACAGATTGCATGGATTCTTGGGTTGATTATTTCAACAGCAATTGTCATCCAACTGGAACGGCTGGACATAGGGGCGCAACTTGCGTCTTTGGACACAAATCCACTGGCCAACGCCGAGCCCGCATGGATGCAGGTGCTTCACAACGCACGCGCCCAAGCTCCTGACCCTGTCAATGCGTCACCGCAGGATCAGGCTGCATTATTGCTGGCTCTGTCACTAGCGGGTTTGCAAGAGGGTGCTGACACGCTCCTGCTTGCGAACGAAGCTACCGCGACAATTACTGAAATCGGCCTATCTGCTGACTCAGATACACTCGTGAATGATGCCCTAGCAGTCGTACTTCGCGTCTACGGGCATTAATCTACTTAACAAGGGCGAAGGCCCAATCTGCATACCTGAGTTGGTTGTCGTAGCCTTCCGCGCAACCCTGTTTGGTTGCGGCGCTTTGATAGGTGATATTTCCACCGGCTTCGGCGTAGACCCCCTGCGTCGCCTCGTTGTTTGACTCCATAGAAATATCACCGATGGCAGCCATCATGACGCCTCGAAGTGCATTGTTGCTACCTATGCTTATATTTTGCGCGGCCAACAGATAGGATGAATATGCATCAACGCTGCAGTAATCCGCTTCGTTTCCCCCGACCTGCGTATTTGAGCTGAGCGAAATTGACGCTTCGGTTGCCAATACGACGTCTCTTAGTTCGACATTTGATTGGACCCTGATCTGACCGTTCGCAAGGATTGCAACCTGCTCAAAACGTCGATTACCACGCAGAGTCACGTCGCCATCTACTATATATAACGTATTTGGATGCAGAATGTTAGATGCATTGATTGCGCTAAGATATTCGGGGCCTTGAGTTATGTAAGAGGGCAATGCACCGCCGATGATCCCCTCTGTACGAATCATTGAAAGAAGGTCCGGAAGTTCCTGCGTCCGGGAGAATGGTGCCGAGCCTGGCCGCAAACTCTCTGCCAAGCCTACATTATTTCGGTGTTCGAAAACATTCCTGATGTCTGGTGTGCTAACTACTGTGCCAGGTTCAAAAATATTTCTGTTGTATAAATGAATAGCTTGGTTTCCATGAAGGCAGAATCCGGAACTATAGGTATTCGAGCTATGCGCGGAGATCATGCCCTTCGCAAAATACCCACCCCCACTACAATTCGGTTGTGACCTCTTGCGGACAGCCACCGAGGACGCAAATATATTGAAGCGATCAACGCCGACAACCCTTAGCAGCATTGCATCTACCGGATTAAGGTTTTCATCAGACCGCCGTGTTGTAACCTTAACAGCATTTGGCGGATGAAATGATGGTTCTTCAAATCGTCCAGCATTCCAATACCCAATTTCAACATCTGCTTCTTTCAACAATTGTGCGCCATAAAGGCTAGCGATGCTCAGCGCAGACTGCCGGACTTCGGTTTCTTGAAGCGGGAGCCACATCGCCCCAGCCATTGCCGCAGAATCTGCGACTGCTTGCAATTGTGCTCGCGTACGAATGCTATTGGCGTAGTCGACTGCAAGGCCTCCGAGCATCATGGAAATCAGAAGTGTCAATAGCCCCGTAACAGCGCCCGCGCCATTTTGATCAATGATGAAATGCTTTGGGTTCTGAAATCGGGTCATGAAAGTATCTCGCCCGAAAGCTGAACGCCATTTTCCAGATGTTGGAATACCTGAACGGTCATATCTCCCGCAAATGAAAGAACAATGCCAGTTCCGAAACTAGAATAAGGGAGTGACAGTTGTACGGCAATATTTGCATCCGACAGCTGAACGTTCATCGTGTATTGATGATGTAAGTCCAAGAATTGATGCGCTTCAGAAATAGTAATCCTACCCGTCGCAATCGCGCGGGAAATGTCACCAGCGACATGCCACATTTTTGCTTGAGCTACGAATGCGGCAGATGCATCAGTAACAAGTAGAATGAAGAAGAAGAGCACTGGTAGCCAAAGCACGAACTCGACGGAAACTGACCCGTCCTCGCAAGAAGTAACAGGCATTTTGAGCTTTGATAGATGCAATGGTTGCACTTTTGATCATCCACATGGACAAGAAACATCAACAAATGATTAATCTTTGGGCGCGGCGATCCTGTGGTAAGAAAAGGGCAAAGTTGTGATTAATCTATTCTTCTCGATCTCGTGATCTGTAAAGCAGATAGTTTTGAAGAGTGTAATTCATAATCAAGATCAATAAACGGTCATCGAGGGGCTTTGTTGATGATATGAATACAATTCAAGGCAGACAATCACAGTGGTTTCAAAATGCCCATGACTTTCTCTATCTCAAAATTTGGAATCTGGTGCAAAGCTTGCGTTTCCATACCCAAATCCTTATAATTGTTGCACAAATGGAAACGCATTATTTCCAAAGCGTAGCACCTAAACATCAGTATCGTCTGATATAGGTTAATAGACTATTTGGCACAGTGAAGAATCGGCGGACTCTGCATGGGGTGTGCCGAATACATAAAGGGTGTACAGATGACGAATACAAAAACGTTTGAGTATGAAGAAAATGGGCTGTCCTACAGCGTGACTATACGGCAGGATGAAAACGGCAAGTTTGTTGCCGATATCACTGTTAATGAAGGCTTCATGGATGTGAATGCCGTGTATTACGGTGATGATGATTTTTCCGGACCGAGTGCCGGTTTGCGCGGCCCCCTGAACATGAATGGCGGTGGGTCCCGCTTCGAAGGTGAGAATGTCCAGTGGGACAATGCGATCGCACTATCAAGCCCCGGCTTAGGTCGAATGGGTGCAAACAAGCCAACATATCTGTCAGAGGGCGACACATTGACGGTTGAACTTCCGATCAGCGGCCTTGACGAGATAGAGTATTTTGGCATTCGGGCAACGTCGACAAGCACCCCGGAAGGGTCAATCAAAGGCGTGTCAGGAAACCCAGACACGGAAGACGAGAATGGTGATGATCCGGATAATGGCGATGACGGCGATGCGACCTATGAGAAGGTTTTCTTTGTCAAGGATCCTGAAGCCGGCGCTGGGAATATTTACGAATGGGACAATATTTCCCCAGAACTTCTGGAACAAGCCGGGCTTCAGTCCGATGCAGAAGCTACGTTCGCAAACTACGTCGCTGTCTTTGAGGTGGATGGCTATTTCGACCTGAGTGATTTGCAGGAAGTCCGTTTCTTCGAGCCCGATGGCAACGGAGTCCTCCAGGAACTGGCAGATATGCGGATAGAGGCACCTGAAGGTGGTTTCGAAGATACCAATGCGATGATCTCAGCATATGATGAAATGATTGCCGAAACCTCGGGGGATTGGTTCGAGGGGTTAATGATTTCGATGACTTCTGACGACGATGCTGACGTCCCTGTGCCTGAGGACGAAGACGACGAAGCGATTTCTGTTTTCGGCTGATGAGTTCATCGTACATTCGCATAATGCCGGTTACTGAAATCGGGCAGTATGCGAATGAATTTTCCGCGTGCGTTAATGCGAAATTGGCGGATAAGCCGAAGATGATGGCGATTGCAGACAGTGGCAGATCATCATAGCCATCATCCGTACTTAAGTTGACGGTCTCCGACAAATCCGGAGTGGACCTGTCGCGGTTTGGTGCCGCTCCTTTGTTAGCGTAATGTTCAGCAAAGGAGATGACTCATGGGCACAGGAAGAACAGACGAATTTCGTAAGGATGCGGTGCGAATTGCATTAACCAGCGGTCTTTCGCGACAGCGAGTTGCGGATGATTTGGGTATAGGTAAGTCGACACTGAACAAGTGGGTGACGGCGCATCGAGATACGGACGTGGTCTCGTCCGAGGATCGCGAGCTTGCGAAGGAGGACGAACGGCTTCGGCGCGAGAACCGCATCCTCAAGGAGGAGAGTGATATATTAAAAAACTGTTCCGCGCTGCAGCCCTGTTACAGAAGTGACAATCAACAGACCCGCCGCTACCAACGCCGCCGCGACAGACTCCGCGTCAACCTGACCAAGGCAGCGGGGTTATGCCCCCCCCCC
>SR_TP_S13solDRAFT_1000171_pt1 | contig 32032 bp, 27 predicted proteins | sample SodReaTP_S13sol_FD_11159 | JGI IMG/M metagenome (IMG submission 11159)
GGCACCACCCAGGTCTCCGGCTCCATGGAGCAGGTCACCCGCACCGCCGGCGACACCGGCGGCGCCGCACGCGAAATGCTCGACGCCGCAGGCCTCATGCAACAGGAGGTCCAGCAACTCAGGACCGAGGTCGACCGATTCCTCGACCAGGTCCGAGCCGCCTGACGGCGAGCGTCACACAGCGAGAGGGGCGGCCTCGTGCCGCCCCTCTTCGCTTCGGCGGCGGCCACGCGGCTCCCGTCGTGCTAGCCTGACGCCGATTCGGCGGGAACCGGGCAGCAGAGCCGTGAGCGAGCGGGAGGCATGGTTTCGCGCAAATCGCGCGAACTGGGACGAGCGGGTCGCCGTCCACCTCGGGTCGAAAGGCTACGACCTGGAGCCGCTCCGCAGCGGCGCCGGGGTCCTCGACCCCCTGGTCGAGCGCGCGCTCGGCTCCGTCGCGGGACTGCGCGTACTGCACCTGCAGTGCCATTTCGGGCGCGACAGCCTGACCCTCGCGCAGCGCGGCGCCCTGGTCACTGGCCTCGACTTCTCCGGCGAGGCCATCCGCACGGCGCGCAGCCTGGCCGCGGATCTGGGCCTGACCGCGCGCTTCGTCGAGGGCAACCTCTACGACGCGCCCGGCCTGATCCCGGAGCCGGCGGGCTTCGATCTGGTCTTCGTGACCTGGGGTGCGATCTGCTGGCTGCCCGACATCACCGAATGGGCCGGGGTGGTCGCGCACTTCCTCGCCCCCGGCGGCCGCCTTCTGCTGGTCGAGGGCCACCCCTGCATGGCCGTCTTCGACGACGCCGCGAGGCTGGAGAACGGCATGCCGGGCTTCCTCGTCCCCTACTTCGCCCGCGAGCCCTTCCTCGACGACAGCCCGAACAGCTATGCCGGCCCGCCCGGCCGACTGCGGTCGACCCGCAACTACTCCTGGATCCACCCCCTCGGCGACCTGGTCACGGCGCTGCTCGCCCGCGGCCTCGCGCTCGAGGCGCTGGAGGAGCACGACGCGCTCCCCTGGCAGGCCTTCGCCTGCCTGGAGAAGGGACAGGACGGCCTCTATCGCTTTGCCGACCGGCCCTGGCTGCCGCTCTCCTTCAGCCTCGTCGCTCGCCGGTCCCCGGGGTGAGCGCTTCCCCCTTCGGCGTTTTCCGGCCGCTCTCGCCAGGGGACGCGCGCCGCCCCGGCACCCCCGCCCCGGCGGCGAGCCGCCGCTGAGGGGTTGCAGCCGAGGGGCAAAGCGGCAATCTTGAGGGAGTTCGCGGACCGGCGGGACCGCGACGAGGAACTCGGGAAAGCCGATGCAGGACGAACTCAGCAGCTTCGCGGGGCGCGAGCAGCGCCGGATCACCATACACGGCCCGGAGGATTTCGAGGGCATGCGCCGGGCCGGTCGCCTGGCCGCCGAGACGCTCGACTTCATCACGCCGCAGGTGCGCCCGGGGGTGACGACCGGCGAGCTCGACCGGCTCTGCCACGACTACATCGTCGAGCGCGGCGCGGTGCCGGCGCCGCTGAACTACCGCGGCTTCCCGCGCTCGATCTGCACCTCGATCAACCACGTGGTCTGCCACGGCATTCCCAGCGAGCAGAAGAAGCTGGCCGACGGGGACATCCTGAACATCGACGTCACCGTCATCCTGGACGGCTGGCACGGCGACACCAGCCGCATGTTCCTGCTCGGCGACAGGGTGCCGGTGAAGGCGCGGCGCCTGGTGGAGGTCACCTACGAAGCCATGATGCGGGGCATCGAGGCCGTGCGCCCCGGCGCCACGCTGGGCGACGTCGGCCACGCCATCCAGTCCCATGTCGAGGCGCAGCGCTTCTCCGTCGTGCGCGACTTCTGCGGCCACGGGCTCGGCCGCATCTTCCACGAGGCGCCCTCCGTGCTGCACTACGGCCGGCCGGGCAGCGGCGTGGTGCTGCAGGAAGGGATGTTCTTCACCATCGAGCCGATGGTGAACGCCGGGCGCTACGACGTGAAGATCCTGGAGGACGGCTGGACCGCGGTGACCCGCGACCGCTCGCTCTCGGCGCAGTTCGAGCACTCGCTCGGCGTCACCGCCGAGGGGGCGGAGATCTTCACCCTCTCGCCCAAGGGCTGGCTGCACCCGCCCTACGGCGACTGAGCCGCGTCGACGGGGGTCGGAAGGGGGGCCGGGGGGTGGGCGAAACGCCGAAAGCCGATCACCTGGGCCACCGCAGCCGACTGCGTGCGCGCCTGCTCGACGGCGGCCCCGAGGCGCTCGCCGACTACGAGATCGTCGAGATGCTGCTCTTCGCCGGCAAACCGCGGGTGGATACCAAGTCCCTCGCCAAGGACCTGCTGAAGCGCTTCGGCGGCCTGGGCGGCCTCTTCAAGGCAGGCCCGGGCCAACTCGCCGCGGTGCCCGGCATGGGCGAGGGCGGGGTCGCCGCCATCAAGGTGGTGCAGGCGGCGCTGGAGCGCCTGACCCGCGAGGAACTGAAGGAGGCGCCGATCCTCTCCTCCTGGGAGCGGCTGCTGACCTACTGCCGGGTGCACCTGGCGCACGAGCCGGTGGAGAACTTCCACCTGCTGTTCCTGGACCGCAAGAACCGGCTGATCGCCGACGAGCGGCAGCAGCGCGGCACGGTCGACCACACGCCGGTCTATCCGCGCGAGGTGGTCAAGCGCGCGCTGGAACTCAGCGCCTCGGCTCTGATCCTGGTGCACAACCACCCCAGCGGCGATCCGACGCCCTCGCGCGCCGACATCGAGATGACCCGCGAGATCGGCGAGGCGGCCGGCCGGCTGGGCATCGCCGTGCACGACCACGTGGTCATCGGCAAGGCCGGCCACTACTCCTTCAAGGCGCAGGGACTGCTGTAGCGGCCTTCACGCGGCGGCCGGCCACTCCCCGCGGGCGAGGCGATCGAGCAGGCCGGCGGCCTTGCGGCGGCCGTCGGCCGCCTGCATCGCCGCCGCGGTGGCGTCGAGCCGGGCGCGCAGCTCCGGATCGCGCAGCAGCGTCTCCAGCTTCTCCGCCAGATCGGCGTCGCTCCAGGCATAGCGGTGCAGCGCCAGGCCGTGGCCGGTCTCCTCGGCGCGGGTGGCATTGTCGCGGCCGTCCCAGGCATAGGGCAGGATCAGCGCCGGCTTGCCGAAGAAGAGGCACTCGGTGAAGGTGGCATTGCCGCCGTGATGGATCACCGCATCGACCTGCGGCAGCAGCGAGGGCTGCGGCACCCAGGACTCGATCAGGACGTTCGGCGGTATCTCCGCCTCCTCGTAGTGCGCGGCCTTGTCGCCGACCGCGACCAGCGCGCGATAGGGCAGCCGGCCCAGCGCCGCGATCAGGCGCTTGACCAACGCCACGTCGGCCGTCCCGTAGGCGCCCAGGGCGACATAGAGCAGCGGCTTGTCGCGGTTGAGGATGACGGGCGGAACCTCGTAGTCCGGATCCTCCCGCACGCAGCCCTCCAGGTACTGGAAGCGCGCGGGGTCGAGCGGCTCGCGCCGCGCCCAGCGCAGCGCTTCCGGATAGTTGAGCAGGTTCAGCCAGGGCGAGGCCTCGAAGAGGCTCCCCGGTGGCCAGGAAGGCTCGCCGCAAGCCGCCAGGAAGGCGTCCAGCCGTGCTCGGACCGGCGCAGCCACGGCGGCGAAGCGCTCGCGAAAGGCGGCGAAGCAGGCGGTGTCGGCCTCGCCGCAGCCGGAGAGATGCGGCGGCAGGCCGGAATCCTCGACGATCGTCTCGGCCCGGGAGACCAGGCGCACCCAGGGTGCGCCGAAACGCTTGACCGCCGGAAAGGCGATGGGCTGATCGAGGCAGATCACGTCCGGCTGCGCCTTCTGCAGGACCTCGGGAAGCAGCGCCTCGGCCCGCTCCGCGGCGGCGACGCTCGCTTCCCAGCGCGCCCGGACGTAGCCCTCGATCTCCTCCTCGGGGGTCGCTCCCGGCACGACCGCCGGTGCCCGGCCGTCGTCGCGCAGCGCGCCCAGGTCCAGGGCGAAGGTCTCGAAGCCGTAGTCGCGCAGCAAGGCCTCGCTGGCGGGATCGGCCAGGAAGACGGGCCGGTGTCCCTGCTCCCGCAGCCCCTGGGCGATACCGACGGCGGTCAGCGCCGGGCCGCTCGCGGGCTCCGGAAGGAAGGCGATGGTCTTGCGGTCGTCGCGCACGCGTCACCTCCGTTCTGGGCTTCTGCCAAGCCAGAGAATGCTATCACGAGGCCGCGCTTCAAGGGGAGGCACGCCCGACAGCGCTCACAGCCCGTCCCCGGAGCGCCCCCCTGGAGCGCTCCCGGGAGCGGCCCGGGCGCAAACCTTGACCCTGGCCGCCGACGACCTTAGCTTGGGTGCCGTGCAAGCGCTTACATCGAGGAACGGGGCCGTGGCGGGACGTCTGCAGGGGAAGGTGGCGCTGGTGACCGGCGCCGGCTCGGGCATCGGCCGGGCGACGGCGCTGCTCTTCGCCCGCGAGGAGGCCGTCGTGGTGGTCGTCGACATCGACGGGCCTGCGGCCGAGCGGGTCGCGGCCGAGATCCGCGACAGCGGCGCCGCGGCCCGCGCCGCGGCGGTCGATGTCGCCCGGGAAGACGCCGTGCGCGACCTGATCGCGGGGGTGGTCGCCCGGGAAGGCCGGCTCGACGTGCTGGTCAACCACGCCGGGATCGGCTTCCCCGGCACGGTGGTGGAGACCGAGGAGGCCGACTGGGACCGGCTGATGGCGGTCAACGTCAAGGGCGTCTTCCTGGGCTGCAAGCACGCCATCCCGGTGATGGAGCGCCAGGGCGGCGGCGTCATCGTCAACACCGCCTCGGCCGTGGCCCGGGTCGGTATCCGCAACCGCGCGGCCTACGGTGCCTCCAAGGGCGCGGTGGCGGCGCTGACCCAGGCCATGGCGCTGGACCACGTGGCCGCCGGCATCCGCATCAACTGCGTCGGTCCCGGCACGATCCAGACTCCCTATATCGAAGGGATCATGGCCCGCAGCGCCGAGGCGCGCGCGGAACTGGAGGCTCGCCAGGCGATGAACCGCCTGGGCACGCCGGAGGAGATCGCCCGGGCGATCCTCTTCCTGGCCAGCGAGGAGTCCTCCTTCTGTACCGGCTCGCTGCTGCTGGCCGACGGCGGCTGGACCGCGCAATAGGGCGCGAGGAGGAAGAGATGACACCCTTTCCCGACTTCCGGCCGCAGGGCGTGATCCCCGCGACCCTGCTGGCCCTGCAGCAGGACGGCTCCATCGACGAGGCCGCCTCGCGCCGGCACCTGCGCGACTGCGCGCTGATCGAGGGCGTGGCCGCGGTCACGGTCAACGGCCATGCCTCGGAGGTGCACGCCTGCAGCTTCGACGAGCAGCGCCGCATCCTCGACTTCGCGCTGGAGGAGGTGGGCGACCGCGTGCCTGTGATCGGCGGCGTCTACGCCGACGGCAGCGCCGAGGCGGCGCGCCTGGCGAAGATGTCCGAGGCGGCCGGCGCCTCCTGCCTGCTGGTCTTTCCCTCCAACGTGCTGGCCATGGGCGGGCAGCTTCGGCCGGAGATGGCGCTGGCCCACTTCTCCGCCATCGCCGAGGCCAGCGACCTGCCGCTGATCTGCTTCAACTATCCTGCCGCCGGCGGACTGGGCTATCCCTTCGAGACGCTGCTACGGCTCTTCGAGGCCGTGCCGACGATCCGCGCGATCAAGGACTGGTGCAACGATCCGATGCTGCACGAGCGGCACATCCGCAGCTTCCAATCCCTGCCGCGGCCGGTCACGGTGCTGACCACCCACAGCGCCTGGCTGATGGCCTCGCTGACCCTGGGCGCCGGCGGGCTGCTGTCCGGAGCCGGCAGCGTGATCGCCGACCTGCAGGTGGCGCTGTTCCGTGCCGTCCAGGCCGGCGACCTGAAGCGCGCCCAGGCCATCAACGACCGCATCTACCCCCTGGCCCAGGCCTTCTACGCCCCGCCCTTCCTGGACATGCACAACCGCATGAAGGAGTGCCTGGTGATGCTCGGCCGCCTGGAGCAGGCGGTGGTGCGCCCCCCGCTGGTGAAGCTGCCCCAGGCCGAACTCGACCGCCTGGCCGCCGCCCTGCAGGCCGCCGGCGTCGGCCGCGAGGGCGCGCTGACGGCGGAGTAGGGAGAAGGCCCCCCTCACCCCGGCCCTCTCCCACGAGGGGAGAGGGAGCGCAAAGGGAGCCGTCCGTGCCCTAAAGCCCCTCTCCCCTCGTGGGAGAGGGGTTGGGGTGAGGGGGCGGCGCGGTCGACCCACGGATCACCAGCTCGGCGCGCAGTTCGCACTTGGCCGGCGGGTCGCGGCCCTCGATGGCGGCCAGCAGGTAGTCGGCGACGCGCTCGCCGATCTCCTCGACCGGGATGTGGACGCTGGTGAGGCCCGGCTGCAGGTGGCGGCCGATCTCCAGGTCGTCGTAGCCGGCGACGGAGATCTCCTCCGGCACCCGGCGGCCCTGCGCCTGCAGCTCGAAGCAGGCGCCCAGCGCCAGCGCGTCCGCCGTGGCGCAGATGGCGGTGATCTCGGGATGGCGGCGCAGCAGCGTCGCCGCCGCCGTCCGCCCCTCGGTGACCGAGTGGGGCACCTCGACCAGCCGCGAGGGCGGCAGCGCCAGGCCGCGCGCCGCCAGCGCCGCGAGCAGCCCCTCGACCCGCGCGGCGATGCGGTCGTTGCCGCGGACCGTGCTGGTGATCACCCCGATCTCGCGATGGCCGAGGTCCAGCAGATGGTTCATCAGGGCCACGGCGCTGCGGCGGTTGTCGAAGCCGATCGAGGGATGCGGGTCGTCGGCCTCGAAGCGGTAGGTGCAGACGTAGGGCAGGCCCCGCGCCCGCAGCAGGCGCTCGATCTCCGGCGCGTGCGCGTGGCCGACCAGGGCCAGGGCATCGACGCCGCGCTCGATCAGCGAGCGCACCGCCTCCACCTCCTGCGCCTCGTCGTACTCGGAGGTGGCGATCAGCAGCTGGTAGCCGGCCGCCTGCAGGCGGCGCTGCAGGCATTCCGTGCCGGCGGCGAAGATGCCGATGCCCAGCGTCGGCACGACACTGCCGACGGCGAAGGAGCGGCGGCTCGCCAGCGCCCGCGCCGCGCCGTCGCGCAGGTAGCCGAGCTCGGCCATGGCCGCCCGCACCCGCTCGCGCGCCGCCGGACTGACGCGCTCGGGATGGTTCAGCACCCGCGAGACCGTGGCGGTGGAGACCCCGGCGCGGCGGGCGACATCGGCGAGCTGGACCATTGAGACCGGGTGTGTCATCGGATCGTCGGCTTCCGAGCCTAGCTCATCCTCACAGCGATCGCGAGCGACCGAAGGGCTTGGCGGGACTCCCGTCGATCACCGAGACTGCCACCCACGGGGCCGGGCCGAACGAGCGCCGGGCGACAAGGAGCGGCAGGAAGGGGAAATGGCGATCCACGACGAAACCGCCGGGCCTGGAGCCGGCGGATCCGGAGCGGCTGGGCAGGGCCTCGGCCTCCGCCTCTCCTTGGCACCCGGCTGGAGGCTGGTGCTGGCCGCGCTGGCCATCACCACTGTGCTCTGGGCTCTCGGCCGCCTCCAGGCCGAATCCTCCCATGCCTTCTGGCCCTGGTTCGGCCCCAGCCTGCTGCTGGCCACCTGGAGCGTCCCGCTCGTGGCGATCCTGCTGCTGGCGGCTGTGCGCAGCCGGATGATCGAGCCGCTGTTCGGCGGACTCGACCGGGCGATCCGGCTGCATCGCCAGCTGGCGCCACTGACCGTCGGTGTCATCGTGGTGCACGTGGCCCTGCTGGTCCCGGTGGTGCTGGCCGAGGGCGGATCGCTGGGCGACCTGCTGATCCCCTTCTGGTCGCCGGAGGCCGCGACGCTGGAATCGCTATCGCTGATCGCACTGCTGATCTGGACGGGCTTCGCCTATGCCCGCTGGTGGAGCTACGAGGGCTGGCTCTCCCTGCACAGCCTGATCGGCCCGCTCTTCCTGGCCGGCCTCGCACTGGGCCTCTCCGAGGACGGCTCTACCGCCACGGCTTACGAACCGATGCGCTTCTGGATGTGGTTCCTGATCCTGCTCGGGCTCGGCGCCTGGATCTATCGTGTCCTCCTCTTTCGTCCCCTGGCGCCCCGTTTCCGCTATCGCGTCTCCGAGGTACGGCAGTTGCCGGGCGGCGTCGTCGACTTCCGGCTCCGGCCGCAGGACCGGCGGATGCTGCACGAACCCGGCACCTTCGTCTTCGTGAACCGGCCCGGTGCGGACGGCCGGGGCTGGGAGTTGCACCCCTTTTCTCTCTCCTCCTCGCCGACCGAGCGCGACCTGCGGATCTCGGCACAGCGGGTGGGGGACTTCACCAACGCCCTGACCACCCTGGAGAAGGACGAGCCCGTCGAGGTCTTCGGGCCCTTCGGGGGCTTCACGCCACATCGCTACGCCCGCTATCGCCGGCTGGTCTGCATCGGTGCCGGCATCGGTATCGCCCCGTTCCTGGCGATGCTGCGCTTCGAAGCGACGAACGACGACTTCCGCCGCATCTGGCTCTGGTATCTGGTCCGCTCGAAGGAAGAGGCGCCCTATGACGAGGAACTGCGTCGCGGCGTCGAGACGGCCGATTCCTACGTCGACTACGAGCTCTGGGAGAGTGCGCGGCAGGGACGCCTGACGGCGGCGCGGGTGATGAAAACCGTCGCTCCCCTCGACGACGTCGCCGTGATGCTCTGCGGTTCGCCCGCCTTCGTCGAGGACATGACCCGCCAGTTTCTGGCCCAGGGCCTGCCCCGCGCCCGCATCATCGCCGACGACCTGCGCTTCCGCTGAAGCGACAGACCCGGCGCCCCGCCTTGACTCGCCGCGCTATCGGCCGCTAGCCTCGTGTAAGCGCTTACAGAGACGAGGCGGCCATGCCCGAGTTCTACGTCGCGCCCGGCGACGAGGTCTCCTTCGCCAAGACGGTGTCGGAGAGCGACGTCTACCTCTTCGCCGGCATCACCGGCGACCTCTTCAGCAACCACGTCGACGCCGAGGCCATGCGCCACTCCCGCTATGGCCAGCGGATCGCCCACGGCGCGCTGCTGGTGGGCTTCATGTCGACCACCTCGACCATGATGATCCGCGCCTGCGGCGGCGACAGAGGCGAGGAGACCGCCGTCTCCCTGGGCTTCGACCGCATCCGCTTCCTGGGGCCGGTGTTCTTCGGCGACACCATCACGCTGGTCTATCGGGTGGCCTCCGTGGAGCCGGAACGGCGGCGCGCCAAGGCCGAGATCACGGTCACGAACCAGCGCGGCGAGACCGTGGCCGTGGCCGAGCACATCCTGAAGTGGGTGCCGAACCAGGGCTGAGCCCGGAAGGAGGACTTCGTGCTGCTGGACGGCCTGCGCATCGTCAGCTTCTGCCACTTCCTGCAGGGGCCGGCGGCCACCCAGTACCTCGCCGACATGGGCGCCGAGGTGATCAAGATCGAGCCGCCCCAGGGCGCCTTCGAGCGGCACTGGGCCGGGGCCGACCGCGCCAAGGCCGGCGGCGTCAGCGCCTTCTTCCTCTGCGCCAACCGCAACGCCCGCAGCCTGGCGATCGACCTCAAGCACCCGCGCGCCCGGGAGGTGATCTTCCGCCTGATCGACCGCAGCCACGCCGTGGTGGAGAACTTCCGCCCCGGCACGCTGGAGCGCCTGGGCTTCGGCTGGGAGGCGGTGCGGGCGCACAAGCCCGACGTGATCTACGCCTCGGCCTCGGGCTTCGGCGGCAGCGGCCCCTATGCGGCGCGGCCGGGCCAGGACCTGCTGATCCAGGCCATGAGCGGCCTGGCCGCGGCGACCGGGGGCGAGGTACCGACGCCGGTCGGCTGCGCCGCTGTCGACCAGCACGGCGCGGCCCTGCTGGCGCTCGGCATCGCCGGCGCCTACGCCAAGTGGCTGCGCTGCGGCGAGGGCACGCGGATCGAGGCGAGCCTGCTGGCGGCCGGCGTCGACCTGCAGATGGAATCGCTGGTGACCTACTACACCGCCGGCCGCGGCCCGCAGGCGCTGCAGCGCGACTCGCACCTGGGCAGCTGGTTCCACGAGGCGCCCTACGGCATCTATCCCCTGGCCGACGCCTGGCTGGCGATCTCGCTGAACCCGGCGGAGAAGCTGGCCGAGGCGCTGGGGAGCGAGCGCCTGCGCGCCTTCGTCGGCCGCAACGCCTACGCGGAGCGCGACGCCTTCGCCCGCGCCGTGGCCGAGGAACTGGCCGGGCGCGCCTACGCCGAGGTGGCCGAGAAGCTGGAGCGGGCGAAGCTCTGGTTCGGCCGGGTCGAGGACTACGAGTCGCTGCGCGAGAACCCCCAGGTGCGCCACGCCGGCCTGCTGCGCGAGGTCGAGGTGAACGGCGTGCCCGTCACCCTGGTCGACCACCCGCTGCGCTACGACGGCGAGAGCCCGGCACCGCCGCACTTCGCCCTGGAACCCGGCGCCGACAGCGAAGCGATCCTCTCCGAGAGCGGCTACGACACGGAGGAGATCGCCGCCCTGGAACGGGAAGGCGCGGTCAGGCTCGGCGGATAGGAAACCTCGATCCGGCCGGCGATCGGCCCTATCCTCATCGGGCCATGGCCGAGATCGCCTGCCCCAGGGGCCTCGTGGTCGACACCGAAGACCCGCTGCTGCCGCTGGACCACGGCGGCCCGCTCGATCACCCCTGCACGCCTCTCGACGCCGAGGTTCTGCGGCGACCGCTGGCGGAGCGCTTCCGGACGATGGCCGAGCGTCACGGCGACCGGCTGGCATTGCAGGATCGGCAGCAGTCCCTGACCTATCGGGCGCTCCTGGAGCGTGTCGGGCAGATCCTGCAGCTGCTGCGCGCGCAGCGCCCCCGGAGCGAGCCGGAGGGGGGAGAGGCGGGGACGGTACCGGTCGCCATCTACTGCGGCCACGGCTGCGACTTCGCCGCCGCCATCCTGGCCGCTCTCTGGCTGGGCCGCGCTTATGTGCCGCTCGACCCGGGATTCCCCGACGCCCGCAACGCCCGAATCCTCGCTCACAGCGGCGCGGACCTGGTGCTGACTCAGGCCGCGTTCCTGGAACGGCTCGAACGACTCGCGCCGACCCTGCCGCGCCTCCCGCTCGACGCACCGCCGGAGGGAAGGGGCGGACCCTTGCCGCGCCCAGCCCCGGCCGAGTCCCTAGCGGCGATCTACTACACCTCCGGCTCAACCGGCGCACCCAAGGGCGTGGTGCTCACCCAGCGCAACCTGCTGCACGACGCGGGCCAGTACGTAGCGGCGGCCCACATCGGCCAGGACGACCGCCTGAGCCTGCTCTACTCCCTGAGCACCCTCGGTTCGCTGCGCGACCTCTTCGGCGCCCTGCTGACCGGCGCCTCGGCCCATCTCTTCTCGCTAGCGCGCGAGGGCATCGACGCCCTGCCCGCCTTCCTGCGGGCGCGCCGCATCAGCCTCTACCACTCCTTCCCCAATGTCTTCCGCGGACTGACGGGCCTGCTGGCCGACGAGGAGAGGCTCGAGAGCCTGCGGCTGGTCTATCTCGCCGGCGACCGGGTCGACGCGGAGGATGTGGCGCGTTTCCGCCGGCACCTGCCGCCGGGCGCCTTTCTCTACCTCGGCATCGGCGCCTCGGAATGCGCGACACTCTATCGCCACTGGTTCCTCGATCACAGGACGACGCTCACCGACGGGCCGCCGCCCGTGGGGCGCCGCCTGCCGGACCGCCGCGTGACCCTGCTGGACGCGGCCGGCGCGCCGGTGGCACCGGGCGAGGCGGGAGAGATCGTCGTCGCCAGCCGCTTCCTGGCTCTCGGCTACTGGCGCGACCCGCTGCGCACCGCCGAAGGCTTCCTGCCCGACCCGGAGGATCCCGGAAGCCGCCGCTTCCGCACGGGCGACCGCGGCCGGCTGCGGCCCGACGGGCTGCTGGAGTTCATGGGCCGGGTCGATGCTCTGGTGAAGATCGGCGGCCATCTGATCGACCCTTCCGAGATGGAGGCCGTTCTCCGTGGGCAGCCGGCGCTGGCCGATGCCGCCCTGTCGGTGCTGGACGGCGAGGCCGGGCCGCGGCTGCTCGCCTGGCTGGTCCCCGCCGAGGGCCGGGAGGTGGCGCCGGAGACCCTGCACGCCGCCCTCGCGGCGCGCTTCCCCGCCTCGGCCCTGCCGGTCGCCTACCACCGGTTGGAGCGGCTTCCACGCACACCGAACGGCAAGCTGGACCGGGCGGCCCTGACCGCCCTGGGCCGGAAGAAAGCGGCGGCGCAGGCCGCCCCCGACGAGCCGCGCACGCCGCTGGAACGGCATCTCTGCGCGATCTGGGCCGAAGTGCTGAAGCGTGAGCGGGTCGGCATCCACGACAACTACTTCACGGCGCTGGGCGGCGATTCGCTCGGCGCCCTGACGCTGGTACGCGCCGTGGAAGCGGCGATCGGCCGGACGCTGCCGGTCATGACCCTCTTCCGCCTGGCGAGCGTCGCGGAGATGGCCCGGGCGATCGAGCAGGCGCCAGGGCGGCCGCGCCATCCGGGGGTACTGGAACTCAATCCGCTCGGCGATGCGCCGCCGCTCTACTTCGCCCCGGGCGCCGGCGAACAGGCCGCCGACAACCTGCGCAATCTGGTCCGACGGCTCGGCGCCCGGCAGCCCGCCTTCTGCCTGCAGGAAGAGCCCAAGCCCTGGCCCCGACCCTATGCCGCTACGTTGGAGAGGGTGGCGGAAGAGTGCACCGATACGCTCCTGGCGGTGCAGCCCGAGGGGGCCTATCGCCTCGCCGGCTTTTCCTTCGGCGGCCGTCTCGCCTTCGCCATCGCGCAGCGGCTCGAAGCGCTCGGCCGGCCGGTCGCCCTGCTCGTGATCGTCGACAGCCCGGCGGGGCTCTTCCGGGCCCGCCCGCGGCGCAAGACCTACGAGCCCACCGATCGCCGGGCCGCCTACACCGGTCTGTCGAGGCGCTACGTGCCGGCGCCCTATGCCGGCGACATCACCTACATCCGGGCCGAGCAGCACTGGGAAGCCGCCCTCTGCAGCCCGGACGGGAACTGGGGCGCGGTCACCACCGGCCGGCTGCGGGTCCTGAGCCTCCCCGGCAACCACCGCGACCTGCTCGCCGAGCCACTGGTGGCCGAACTCTCGGAGCGGCTCGGACGCCTGCTGGCGGAAACGCGGGAGGCGGTCGCACCCGGCCCCGTCCCCGACGCGGCCCATGAAGGCTACTGGCCGCTCGCGGCCAAGCGTGCGGAACTCGCCGGCGACACCGCCGCCGAGATCGAGGCCTACCGCCGGGCCCTGGCGGCCGCTCCGCACCAGCCGCTGTTCGTCCATCTCAACCTCTGGGAAGCCCTCCTCGCCAGCCGCCGCGACACCGAGGCGAGTGCCGCGCACCGCCGGGCCGAGGCCTGCTTCGGCGAGGAGCCGGCCTTCCACTACCGATCGGCCCAGACGCTGCGGCTCGCCGGCCGACTGGCGGCGGCGGAAGCGCACCTCGACCGCGCCGACGCCCTGGGCTGCGAGTCACCGGCGCTGCTGCTCGAGCGCGGCCGGCTGGAAAGCCGCCGCGACCGGCATGTGGTCGCCCTCGGCCACTTCCGGGCCGCGCTCGACCGAGACCCGCACTACCGCCAGGCACTGCAGCTCCTCTGCCGCTGCCTGCTGGCGCTCGGCCGCGAGGCGGAAAGCCGCCCCTACGCGAACCGCCTGGCAGCCCTGAAGCGGAAGGCCCAGCACGACCAATAGCGCATTTCCCGATCGAGGCCGATCGGGACACCGGGATCCCTTCGCCGCGGCCCTCCGCGCAAGCTGAATTGACATAGGTCAATCATCCGGCCGCCGACGCTTTGTTAGAGTGATTCCAGCTTCCGCCCCGAGCGGCACCGGACACTGCGGGAGAGAGATCATGCGTCGAACCATCGGCCGCGCCCTGGGGCTGCTGCCCGCCTGCGCTCTGGCCCTGGCCGGGGCGACCGCCCTGGCCGCCGACGATTACGGGGAGTACCGGGTCTTCTTCGAGCCGCTGCCGGCCGTGCCGCCGCTGCCGGCCGACAACTCCATGACGCCGGCCAAGATCGAGCTGGGCAAGATGCTCTTCTTCGAACCGCGCATCTCGGCCAGCGGGGTCATCTCCTGCGCCACCTGCCACAACCCGGCGCTGGGCTACACCGACCGCATTCCGCTGGCCGTCGGCCACGACGGCCAGGTCGGCGAGCGCAACACGCCGACCGTGCTGAACGCCGCCTTCTACGACTCGCAGTTCTGGGACGGCCGCGCCGCCGACCTGGAGGAGCAGGCGCTGGGGCCAATCGAGGCGGTGGTGGAGATGGCCATGCCGATCGACGGCGCGGTGCAGCGCCTGGCCGAGTTCCCGATCTACCAGGAGCGCTTCGCCGAGGCCTTCCCCTACTAAGGAGGCGCCGATCGAGGCCGACAGCGTGGCGCGTGCCCTGGCCGCCTTCCAGCGCATCCTCACCACCCCGGGCTCGCCGCTCGACCTCTGGCTCGCCGGCGACGAAGGGGCGATGACCGAGCAGCAGAAGCGCGGCATGGCCGCCTTCGTCGAGCGCGGCTGCGTCGCCTGCCACAACGGGCCGGCGCTGACGGACAGCCAGTTCCACCACATCCAGGTGCCCGGCTCGACCGACCTCGGGCGCTACCTGGTCACGGGCGAGGACTACGACCAGCACGCCTTCAAGACGCCGACGCTGCGCAACGTCGCGCTCACCTACCCCTACTTCAACAACGGGCAGGTCGCGACCCTGGACGAGGCGATCCACGTCATGGCGCAGGAAATGCTGGGCCTGGACCTGGAGGACGAGGAGGTGGCCGACATCGAGGCCTTCCTGCACGCCCTCACCGGCCAGATCCCGCAGTTCGCGATCCCCTCGCTGCCCTGACCGGCCACGGGTGGAACGGACAGGGGGCGGGCGTCCGGGCGCCCGCCCCCTTTGTCGTACCTGCCCCCGAGAGGCCTGCCGCCCCCTACTCCGCCGCCTGCTTCTCCCGCGCCATGCCGCTGGGCTTGCGGATCTCGTTGCGGGTCTTCAGCGCCTGCAGGTAGGGGGCGAAGCAGGGGCGCTCGACGTAGCGGCCGCGGCCCTCCTCCACCCGCAGCTCGCCGTCGCGCCGCCTTGGCCGCGAGGTGGACAGAACCCCCTCGCCGCGTTGCAGCGTCGGAGTTCACGATCGTCACCTTCGCAGTGTGCCGACCCGACGGCCTCCGGCCATCGAATCGACCCTGCTTCTGTTGCCCGGGCGGATCATCCTATGGTAGAAATCCATTCGCGCTGAACGAGAAGCTGTTCGGAAATCGCGCTCCAGAGGCTCGGCGAGCCAGGGAGTCGACGTGGCGGGGAGGCCCCCGATGACGCTGAGGACGCGGATCGCGCCGCTGCTCGTGCTCTTGGTGGCCAGCGGTTGCACCACGACACCAAGGGCCGATCTGGATGCCTATCTGGAAGCGTCGAACGAGGTCTACGCCATCACGAACAACGTATTCGACATCGTAGCTCCCTACGAGCGCGGCGTCGTGCGCCGGATGGCGCTGGTCGACCCAGCCACTTCTACCACACCCTCCGAAATCGAAGCCCTCCGCGAGCTGGCCGCCGATCCCGCAACCGTCGACGCGGCGTTCGCCGGATCTGACGCCATGGGACTGGAGAGCTGCATCGGAAGGACGGGGGAAGGACGCTACTGCTACCCGCTTCGTGACGCTTATGCCACGCTTGGAGATCCACCCCTGGTTGCGGCCCTGCGTCGGACCGCGGATGCCGTCTGGCGCTACGACAGGATTCTCGCCGCCTATGCCCAGGGTGTGAGCAGCGCGCTCCTGGTGGCCGACCTGCAGCGTCTGAAGAGCCGGATCGACGCCGGCCTCGCCCTGTCGGACACCGCCGCCCCGGCCGTACCAGGAGCGCTAACGGCTGCTTTCGCCGCACTGGGGCCGATTGCCGCCGAGGTCGGCGCCCAGCGCGACCGCGCGGCCCTCGGGCAGTTGCTCCTGCGTCACCAGCCGGCGGTTGACAGCGCCTACGTCGCCATGGCCATGGCCTCCACGGAGCTTTTCAACAACGTCTATGTCGATACGAACAATCGCATCGTCGCACGTCCTGAAGAGCGGGCAGCCCTGCTCCGACGACGGGACGAGATTCGGAGCGTGATCGCCAACTGGACCGTGCTGCTCGACGACACGCGGATACTGCTCGCGGAGTTGAAGATCGCCGTCGAGAGCCCGCAGGCCCTGGAGCCGCGGCTGCGTGAAATGGGAGTGCTGTCGATCCGTGCCCTGGGCAGGACCTCGGTCGTTCGCAACCAGATCGATACCCTGGGTGAGCCACGCCCTTAGCGACCAGAGCGCGCGTCGAGGGCCGCCCGGGGCAGGGAGGATTGAGACATGCCGAAGTTGCAGATTCTGCAGGCACAGATCGGCCATGCGGTGACAAAGCTGCTCGACCGGCGGGAGGAGGCCTTGCGCGCCGGCGACTCGGCCGCCGCCGAGGTCGCGCATCGTCAGGCCGAGGCGCTGGCCACGCTGGCCAGCCGGATCCAGTTCTTCATCAACCGCGACATCGCCGTCGACCTGCACAAGATCGCCGACCAACTGGAGCAGGCCATCCGCGAACAGACGGCCTTCGGGCTGATCGGCGCGGCGCGGATTCTAGCGGGTGCCGTGCGCGATCTGGTGGGGCGGCAAGTCCCGGTGTCTCTGCCACCGCCGCCGGCGGCTGTCGAATCGGAGACCGAGCCCGCCCAGCCCGAGATGCCTCCCGATGTCGCGCCGGCGACCGGCGCCGTCACCCTGCGGGCGAAGGAGGGACCACGATCTGAAGTGGTTGAAGCCGTCATCGCGGGTGCTGTAGCCTCGGGACTCGACCCCCTTACCGTCCTCGCTATCGTCGGCATCGAGAGCGGCTTCAGACCGACGGCCCGCAATCCGCTCAGTTCCGCCGCCGGTCTGTTCCAGTTCCTCGACAGCACCTGGCAGGAGTTCGGCGGCACCACCTTCCCGGGGCGCGGAGGCAAGGGTAAGGGCCACGCCGGCGACGCCCCGCTCGACGAGCAGGTCCGGCTCGGCTGCCTGTTCACCGTGAGGAACCGCAACAGTCTGCTCCGAAGCCTCGGACGCGAGCCCAGCCCGGGCGAGCTCTACATGGCGCATCAGCAGGGACTGGGCGGCGCGCTGACAATCCTCACTCGCCTGCGAGAAAACCCCTCCGCTCCGGTGACCACGGCCATTGCCGCCGACGCCGCAAGGAACAATCGGCTGGATGGGCTCAGCTTGCTTGAGGTCGCCCGGAAGTTCGAGACCATGATGCGCACGCAGATGGACCACGCGGCCACGGATCTGGTCGAAGCCGCTCCTGCGCCAGCCGCCGCCGCAACAGCCCTTCCTCATTCTCCCGCCGATGAGCGGATCGGCACCCGCGCCGCCCGCGAAGCGGTGGAAGAGATGGCGCTCTTCGCCCGCCGGAACGGCCATGTGGTTCTCGAGACGGAGGAGCCTCTCGAGAGCCGCGTGCTCCACTACTTCTGGCTGGTCGGCATGCCCGACGTCGCATCCGGCGACGCGGAGCCCTGGTCGGCTGCCTTCATTTCCTTCTGCCTGCGCGAGGCAGGCGCCGACACCACTCAGCTACCGATCGACCGTGCCAACCACGCCAGTTACATCCATCGCGCTATCGGCCACCGCAAGGCCGGGAAAGACGACGCACCGATTGTCTACTTCGACAGCGACGAGATCGCTCCCCGGGTCGGCGACCTCGTCGGCTTCTCGCGGACCGAGAGGGTGCGCAGCCGCACCGACATTGAGCGGCTGCAGGGCGTACACTTCCCGGCCCATACCGATCTAGTCCTGGATGTCGGCCCGACTTCAGCCACAGTGATCGGTGGCAACAAGAGCCACACCATAAAGACAGAGACGATCCGCCTAGACGGCAACGGGCGGCTGGTGTCCGACAAGTACTTCTTCGTGCTCCGCATCAACATCTGATCCGAGGGGTGGCGTGCCGGCTGGGCAGGCGCCCGCTCGACGCATCCGTTCCCTACTCCGCCGCCTGCTTCTCCCGCGCCATGCCGCTGGGCTTGCGGATCTCGTTGCGGGTCTTCAGGGCCTGCAGGTAGGGGGCGAAGCAGGGGCGCTCGACGTAGCGGCCTCGGCCCTCCTCCACCCGCAGCTCGCCGTCCTTGTAGACCAGCTCGCCGCGGCTGAGCGTGACGCGGTTGAGGCCGCGCACCTCCATGCCCTCGAAGATGTTGAAGTCGATGTTCTGGTGGTGCGTCTTCACCGAGATGGTGCGCGTCGCCTCCGGGTCCCAGACCACCACGTCGGCGTCGGCGCCGACCGCCAGCGAGCCCTTGCGCGGGTAGATGTTGAAGATCTTGGCGGCGTTGGTCGAGGTCACCGCCACGAACTCGCTGGGCGTGAGCCGGCCCGAGTTGACGCCGGCGTGCCAGAGCACGCCCATGCGGTCCTCCACGCCTCCGGTGCCGTTGGGAATGCGGGAGAAGTCGTTCAGGCCGGCGCGCTTCTGCTCGGTGCAGAAGCAGCAGTGGTCGGTCGCCGTGGTCTGCAGGTTGCCGCCCTGCAGGCCGCGCCACAGCGCCTCCTGGTTCTCCTTCGGCCGGAAGGGCGGGCTCATGACGTGGTGCGCCGCGAAGTCCCAGTCGGGGTGGCGATAGACGCTGTCGTCGAGCAGCAGATGCCCGGCCAGCACCTCGCCGAAGACCCGCTGGCCGTCGGCCCGGGCCCGGGCGATGCAGTCCAGCGCCTCCTTGGCGGAGACATGGACGATGTAGAGCGGCGTGCCCAGCACCTGGGCAATGCGGATGGCGCGCTGCGAGGCCTCGGCCTCGACCTCGGGCGGCCGCGACTGCGGATGCCCCTCGGGGCCGGTGATGCCCAGCTCCTTCAGCTTCTGCTGCAGGCGGAAGACCAGCTCGCCGTTCTCGGCGTGGACGGTCGGGATGGCGCCCAGCTCCAGCGCGCGGCTGAAGGAGTTCGCCAGGATCTCGTCGTCCGCCATGATGGCGTTCTTGTAGGCCATGAAGTGCTTGAAGGAGTTGACCCCGTACTCCGTGGCCAGCCTGCCCATGTCGGCGTGGACGCTCTCGTCCCACCAGGTGACGGCGACATGGAAGGAGTAGTCGGCGCAGGCCTTCTCGGCCCAGCCGCGCCACTGCTCGTAGGCCTCCATCAGCGGCTGCTTCGGGTTGGGGATGACGAAGTCGATGATCATCGTCGTCCCGCCGGCGAGCGCCGCGCGGGTGCCGGTGAAGAAGTCCTCGCTGGCCACCGTGCCCATGAAGGGCAGCTGCATGTGGGTATGGGGGTCGATGCCGCCGGGCATGACGTAGCAGCCGCCGGCGTCGATCACCTCGGCGCCGGCCGGCACGTCCAGCGTCTCGCCGGCCGCGACGATGCGTTCGCCCTCGATCAGCAGGTCGCCGCGGAAGGCCTGCTCCGCCGTGACCAGGGTGCCGCCCTTGATGTGGATCGCCATGGTGTCCTCCCGTTCGCTCTCAGCTGCGCCGCTCCCCCGGCGGCTCGGAAGCCGCCGGGGGGGCGTTCGCGGTATCAGCCGCCGAAGGCCGCGTCGGTGACGACGTGGCTCCAGGCGCCCTCCGGCCGGCGCGAAATCACCGGGTCGGAGCCGCCCGAGAGCAGCGTGTCGACCGTACGCTCGTAGTCGGCCGGGTCGAGGGTGCCGTCGGAGCCCTCGGTCAGCTTGTTGATCTCGCTCATCATGCGGATCTGGTGGTGCTCCTGCTGCGCGCCGGTCTCGTCGTACTCCAGCACGATCAGGGCGGCCTCCTCGGGGTTCTCCCGCGCCCACTCCCAGCCCTTCATCGAGGCGCGCACGAAGCGGGCCATGCGGTCGACGAAGGCCGGGTCCTCGAGGTTCTCCTCCAGCACGTAGAGGCCGTCCTCCAGGGTGGAGACGCCCTGGTCCTCGTACTGGAACACCAGCAGCTCCTCCGGCGTGATGCCGGCGTCGATCACCTGCCAGTACTCGTTGTAGGTCATGGTGGAGATGCAGTCGGCCTGGCGCTGCAGCAGCGGGTCGACGTTGAAGCCCTGCTTCAGCACGTTGACGCCGTTCTCGCCGCCCTCGGTGGGGATGTCGAGCTTCGCCATCCAGGAGAGGAAGGGATACTCGTTGCCGAAGAACCAGACGCCCAGGGTGCGGCCGCGGAAGTCCTCCGGCCCCTCGACCCCGCTCTCCTTCAGGCAGGTCAGCATCATGCCCGAGCTCTTGAAGGGCTGGGCGATGTTGACCAGCGGCACGCCGCGCTCGCGCGAGGCCAGCGCCGAGGGCATCCAGTCGATGATGACGTCGGCGCCGCCGCCGGCGATGACCTGCGGCGGGGCGATGTCCGGGCCGCCGGGGTTGATGGTGACCTCGAGCCCCTCCTCCTCGTAGAAGCCCTTCTCCAAGGCGACGTAGTAGCCGCCGAACTGCGCCTGGGTGACCCACTTGAGCTGCAGCGTCACCTCGTCGGCGAGCGCCGCGCCCGTCAGGACGGTGAGGCCGAAGGCGAGGCCGCTCAGGCCGGTAATGGTCTTCTTCATGTGCCGCTCTCCTCGTTGAACCCGAAACACTCCCTGATTCTTCTTTTCGTTCCGCCTCCCGCCGCTCAGGTCCGCTGGCGGTAGGAGGGATGCCACGACGTGAGGCCCCGTTCGATCAGGGCCACCAGGCCGTAGAAGGCCGAGCCGGCGACCGCCGCGACGGCGATCTCCGCCCAGACCATGTCGAGGTTCATGCGCCCCACCTCCGTGGAGATGCGGAAGCCCATGCCCACGATCGGCGTGCCGAAGAACTCCGCCACGATGGCGCCGATCAGCGCCAGCGTGGAGTTGATCTTCAGCGCGTTGAAGATGAAGGGCAAGGCCATCGGCAACCGCAGCTTGAACAGCGTCTGCCAGTAGCCCGCCGCGTAGGAGCGCAGCAGGTCGCGCTCCTGATGCCCGCTGGCGGCCAGCCCCACGACGGTGTTCACCAGCATGGGGAAGAAGGTCATGATGACCACGACCGCCGCCTTCGACTGCCAGTCGAAGCCGAACCACATCACCATGATCGGCGCCGTGCCGACGATCGGCAGCGCCGAGATCAGGTTGCCCATGGGCAGCAGGCCGCGCTGCAGGAAGGGCACGCGGTCGACCAGGATCGCCACGGCGAAGGCGCTGCCGCAGCCCAGCGCGTAGCCGATCAGCACGGCCTGCAGGAAGGTCTGGCGGAAGTCGGCCCAGAGCACCGAGGAGGAGAGGGCGATGCGCTCGGCGATGAGGCTGGGCGCCGGCAGCAGCACCTGCGGAATGCCGAAGCCGCGGCAGAGCGCCTCCCAGACCAGGAGCAACCAGAGCCCGAAGAGCGCCGGCACCAGCAGGTCGCGGCAGCGCCGCAGCCCGGGCTGCGGGATCGACGCCGTCGCCAGGCGGTCGACGCCGTGCCAGACCGCGGCCCAGGCGCCGAGGCCGTAGAGCCAGAATCCCGTGGTCGCCGTGCCGTCGCCCGCCGTCCCCAGCAGCGACAGCAGCGCCGCGGCGGCCAGCAGGCCGGCGGCGACATAGGCGAGACCTGGCGCCGCCCCGCCGCGCCGCCAGAAGGCGAGGCCGAGCAGCAGGGGCACCAGGGCCGTCGCCAGGCTGCCGGCGCCGCCGTCGAGCCAGGCCATGCCCGCGCCCGGCCCGAGCGGCAGGGCGAGCAGCGGCAGGATCGCCGCGGCGGCGGGCAGCAGGCGGGGGCTCCTCACGGCCGCACTCCCATGCGCCGCAGCACCAGCCGCTCGGCGACGCCGACCAGGGCCACCAGGGTCGCGGCGATGATGGCGGCGGTGAAGAGCGCCGACCAGATCTGCACCGTCTGGCCGTAGTAGGAGCCGGCCAGCAGGCGGGCGCCGAGGCCGGCCTGGGCGCCGGTCGGCAATTCGCCGACGATGGCGCCGACCAGCGAGATGGCGATGCCCACCTTCAGGCTGGCGAAGAGGAAGGGCATGGAGGCCGGCCAGCGCAGCTTCCAGAAGGTCTGCCAGCCGCTGGCGCTGTAGGTGCGCATCAGGTCGAGCGCCAGCGGGTCCGGCGAGCGCAGCCCCTTCACCATGCCGATGGCGACCGGGAAGAAGGAGAGGTAGGTGGAGATGATCGCCTTGGGGATCAGGCCGCGCAGGCCGATCGAGCCCAGCACCACCACGATCATCGGCGCGATCGCCAGGATCGGGATGGTCTGGGAGGCGATCACCCAGGGCATCAGCGACTTCTCCAGCGCCTTCACGTAGACGATGCCCACCGCCAGCAGGATGCCGAGGCACGAACCGATGACGAAGCCCAGCAGGGTGGAGGAGAGGGTGACCCAGGAGTGGTAGACGAGGCTGCGGCGCGACGAGGGCGCCACCTCCAGGATGGTCTTGCGCATCTCCTCCAGCACCTGGTGCGGCGCCGGCAGCTTCGGGCGGTCCTGGTTCAGGGTCTCGCGCACCAGGTCGCCCGTCGTCCACTCGACGCCCTGGCGCTGGAAGATGTCGAGCTGCCAGGCCGCGTTGAGCCAGATCGCGCCGAGGTACCAGAGGACGACCAGCGCCGAGGCCACCACCAGCACCGGGCCGCTGCGCCCCTGCCAGAAGGCGGCCAGCAGGCCCGGCCGCACGACCGCCGGCAGGGTCTCGATCCGGGCGGCCTCAGTCGTCATAGCTGTGGCCCGCCCGCAGGCCCTCGCGCACCCGCTGGGCGACTTCGAGGAACTCTGGACTCTCGCGGATGTCGAGCGGCCGCTCGCGCGGCAGCGGGCTGTCGATCACGTCGATGATGCGGCCCGGCCGCGGCGACATGACGACGATCCGCGTCGAGAGGAAGACCGCCTCGGGGATCGAGTGTGTGACGAAGACCACGGTCTTGCCGGTCTTGTCCCAGAGCTGCAGCAGCTGTTCGTTGAGGTGGTCGCGCACGATCTCGTCGAGCGCGCCGAAGGGCTCGTCCATCAGCAGCAGCGCCGGGTCGAAGCAGAGCGCGCGGGCGATGGAGGCACGCTGCTGCATGCCGCCGGAGAGCTGCCAGGGGAACTTCTTCTCGAAGCCGGTCAGGTTCACCAGCTCGAGATAGCGCCGCGCCCTGTCGCGCCGCTCGGCGCGACTCAGCCCCATGATCTCCAGCGGCAGCATGACGTTGCGCTCGATCGTGCGCCAGGGATAGAGCGCCGGCGCCTGGAAGACATAGCCGTAGGCCCGCGCCAGCCGCGCCTCCTGCGGCGAGACGCCGTTGACGGCGATGCTGCCGCCGGTCGGCTGCTCCAGGTCGGCGATGACCCGCATCAGCGTGGTCTTGCCACAGCCCGAGGGCCCGATGAAGGAGACGAAGTCGCCCGCGGCGATCTCCAGGTTCACCTGCGACAGGGCGTAGACCGGCCCGTCCGCCGTCTGGAAGGTGAGCGAGAGGTCGCGGATGTCGACCGCCCGCTCCCGCCCGCCGGCCGCTGCCGCCTCCGCCCGCTTCTCCGCCACCGCCGCTCCGCTCATGCGCTCTTTCCGTGCTCCCTGGTTCCGCCCTCGCAACGCCTGCCCCTGCCCTCTCCGACCGTCATCGCGAGCGACCGCAGGGAGCGTGGCGATCCAGGGCCGCAGCCTCTTGCCCCTGGATTGCTTCGCTTCGCTCGCAATGACGGCTGCATCGTTCTTCCCTGTTCGAAACGTCGCAGCGGCCGGCGCTGCTCAGGATGACGCGCGGAAGGCCCTCACCCTCACCCAGCCGCCCCCGCGCGCTGCAGCATGGCGCGCAGCAGCACGTCGCCGCCGGCGGTGATCCACTCCGGCTTGGCGTCCTCGACCTCGTTGTGGCTGATGCCGTCGACGCAGGGCACGAAGACCATGGAGGTCGGCGCGACCTTGGAGAGATAGCAGGCGTCGTGGCCGGCGCCGGAGACCATGTCGCGGTGGCTGTGGCCCAGCTCCTCGGTCGCCTTGCGCACCGCGGCGATGCAGTCCTCGTCGAAGTGGATCGGCTTGTAGTAGAAGATGTTCTCCAGCTCCACCTCCAGGCCGATCCTGCCCGCGATCTCCTCGATTCCCGCGCGCAGCTTGCGGTCCATCTCGCTCAGCACGGCGTCGTCAGGGTGGCGGAAGTCCACGGTGAAGAAGACCTTGCCGGGGATGACGTTGCGCGAGTTGGGGTGGACGTTGAGCATGCCCACGGTGGCGCAGGCATAGGGGGCGTGCTCCAGGCCAATGCGGTTGACCAGGTCGATCGCCCGCCCGGCGCCGAGCAGCGCGTCGCGGCGCCGGTCCATGGGCGTCGGCCCGGCGTGGGACTCCTGGCCGGTCAGGGTAATCTCGTACCAGCGCTGGCCCTGGGCGTCGGTGACCACGCCAATGGTCTTCTCCTCGGCTTCCAGGATCGGCCCCTGCTCGATGTGCACCTCGAAGAAGGCGTGCACCGGCTTGCCGACCTCCTCCTCGCCGGCGTAGCCGATGCGCTGCAGCTCCTCGCCGATGGTCTTGCCGTCCGGGTCCTTGCGGCTGAGGCCGTAGTCCAGCTCGAAGACGCCGGCGAAGACGCCCGAGGAGATCATGGCCGGGGCGAAGCGCGAGCCCTCCTCGTTGGTCCAGACCACCACCTCGACCGGATACTCGGTCTCGTACTCCAGGTCGTTGAGCGTGCGGATCACCTCCAGCCCGGCCAGCACGCCGTAGACCCCGTCGAAGCGGCCGCCGGTGGGCTGGGTGTCCAGATGGCTGCCGGTCATGACCGGCGGCAGGGAGTCGTTCCGCCCCGCCCGGCGCGCATAGATGTTGCCCATCTTGTCGACGCGGATCGTGCAGCCGGCCTCCTTGCACCACTTCACGAAGAGGTCGCGGCCCTCGCGGTCCAGGTCGGTCAGCGCCAGGCGGCAGTTGCCGCCCTTCTCGGTCGCGCCGATCTTGGCCATCTCCATCAGGCTGTCCCACAGCCTGTCGCCGTCGATGCGCAGGTTCTTGCCGACCAGTTCGCCGTCCATCGCTTGCCCGTCCTTTCCTGTCAGCGCCCCACGCGCAGGCGCGAACGGACAGCCTCCGGCGAGAATGCCGCCTCGTCCGCCAGGGCCCTTCGGATCGGCCCGCCCGTGGATTTCGCCATGATCGTTCCCTCGTCCGGCCCGGCGCCCTGCACACCGCCCGCGCGGGTGCCGCCGCCCTGCCGTTCGGCCGCCCGCTGGCGGCCCGTCGCCCTTCCTCTCACCTGCCCTGTCGGAACCCCGCCGCCGGGCGCTCGTCGCGCGTCGCCCTTGTCGTCGCGGGCCGGGGTCCGATTAACCGATTGGTAGGGAGCGATTTCGCGTGTAGGCTCACGATCCTGACCAAACGGTCAAGTGAGCCTAGGACGAGTTTGACCAAGCGGTCAAGACGGACTCGTCGCTGTCGGACGGGTGCATGGGCGGGGCGAAAAGAAACGGGGCCAGGGGCGCGATCCGCGAGGAGCGGGAACGGGCGATCCTGGCGGCGGCCGAGGAGGTCTTCGCCGAGTACGGCTACGGCGGCGCCACCACCGGGCGCATCGCCGAACGCGCCGGCATCCCCAAGGCCAGCCTGCACTACTACTTCCCGACCAAGGAGGCGCTCTACCGCCGCGTGGTGGACTCGATCTTCACCATCTGGCTGGAGGCCGCGGCCTCCTTCGACCGCTGCGACGATCCGGTCGAGGCCATCACCCGCTACGTCGACACCAAGATGGAGATCTCCCGCGCGCGGCCCTACGGCTCCAAGGTCTGGGCCAACGAGATCATCCAACGCGCGCCGATGATCCAGGACTACCTGGAGACCACGCTGAAGCAGTGGACCGCCTCGCGCGTCGCGGTCATCGAAGGCTGGATCGCCAGCGGCCGGATCGCGCCGATCGAGCCCCGGGCGCTGCTCTACATGATCTGGGCCACGACGCAGCACTACGCCGACTTCGGCCACCAGATCCGCACGCTGAACGAGGGCCGGGAGCTGTCCGACGCGCAGTGGGCGGAGGCCAAGCGCACCGTCACCGAGGTGATCCTGCGCGGCATCGGGGCGCGGCCGTGACCCTGGCGGACGGCAGCGGCGGCGAGGCCATGGCCGAGCGCAACACGGCGCGCGCGGCGCGCACCAAGAAGCGCACCCGCATCCAGGAGGGCAACGAGGAGCGCATCCTCGACGCCGCGCTGGCGGTCTTCTCGCGCTATGGCTTCCGCGGCGCCACGGTCGACCAGATCGCCGCGCGCGCCGGCATGTCCAAGCCGAACCTGCTCTACTACTTCCGGCGCAAGCAGGACATCTACGTGGCGGTGCTGCAGCGCACGCTGACCATGTGGCTGGAGCCCTTCGAGTCGCTGCGGCCCGAGGGCGAGCCGCGCGCGGAGATCCGCCGCTACATCCGCCGCAAGCTGGCCTTCTCCCGCACCCACCCCGAGGCCTCGCGCCTCTTCCTGGCCGAGGTGCTGCAGGGCGCGCCGATGCTGCGGGCGACGCTGGAGGGGCCGCTGCGCGATCTGGTGGAGCGCAAGGCGGCGACGATCCAAGGCTGGATCGACCAAGGCCGCCTGGCCCCGGTCGATCCCGTCCACCTGATCTTCACCATCTGGGCCACCACCCAGCACTACGCCGACTTCGACAGCCAGATCCGCGCCGTGCTGGGCCGCGAGGCCATGAGCGAGACCATGTTCGCCCAGGCCGAGGACACCATCCTGCGCCTCTTCTTCGAAGGCCTGACGCCGCGGGGCGAGGGCTGAGCGGGCGAGAGGGCGACGGCCCCCTCCGCGCCCTCGGCGTCTCCGCCGGCGAAAGGCCTCAGACCTCGTCGGTGGCGGCGCGCTGGCGCAGGCGGCTGCCGCGCAGCTCGCCCTCGGCCTCCAGGATGGGATAGGCCACGGAGGAGAGGTGGGAGTTGATGCGCTTGAAGTCGCGCAGCACGTCGAGGTGCAGGGTGGAGGTCTCGAGCGTCTCCGGCCGGCCACGGCGCAGGCGGTCCAGGTGGGCCTCGGCGGCGGCGCGCTCCTGGTCGCGGATCGACTCCTTCTCGCGCACCAGGCGCCGCGCCATCTCCAGATCGCCGGTGACGAAGACGGCGACAGCCAGGCGCATCTGCTCGCTGACACGGGCGTGGAGGTCGACCAGCTCGCGCCAGCCGTCGTCGGAGAAGACCACCTTGCGCTTCTGCCGCTTGGCCGCCAGCTCCAGCAGGTTCTTGTCGATCACGTCGCCGATGTGCTCGAGATTGGTGGTGAAGGTGACGAGATCGAAGCAGCGCCGCCGCTCCTCCTCCGACAGCGGCTCCTGGTTCATGCGCGAGAGGTAGAGCTTGATCGCCTCGTGCAGCCGGTCGACGCGGTTGTCGAGCACGCGCACCGCGGCGATGCGCTTGGGGTCGTCGTCGCGCAGCACCTCGATGGTCTCGGACAGCATGGTCTCGACCACGTCGGCCACGCGCAGCGCCTCGCGGGTGGCGCAGGCCAGCGCCATGGAGGGGCGGTCCAGCAGCGCGTCGTCGAGATGGCGCGGCCGCTCCTCCTCCTCGCCCTCCTCGCGCGGCGGCAGGGCGCGCAGCAGCAGCCGCGCGGCGAGCCCGGTCAGCGGCAGGAAGACCAGCAGCAGCAGCAGGTTGAACAGCGTGTGGAAGTTGGCCAGCAGGCGCGCCGGGTCGGGGTCGATCTGCGCCAGCAGCCCGCCCAGCAGCCCCGCGAAGGGCAGCAGCGCCAGCGCGCCCAGGGCGCGGAAGCCGAGGTTGCCGAGCGTCACGCGCCGGCCCGCCTGGGGTTCGCCCAGGGTCAGCGCGAAGGGCACCACGCCGGCGCCGATGTTGGCGCCGAGGATCAGCGCCAGGCCCAACGTGCCGGGCAGCACGCCGCCGGCCGCCAGGGAGACGATCAGCAGCACCACGGCGACGCTGGAGTGCGCCAGCCAGGTCAGCAGCGCCGCCAGCAGCACCGCCAGCAACGGCTCGCCCGCCAGCGCCCCCAGCACGGACTGCAGCACGCTGCTCTCGCGCAGCGGCTCGGAGGCGCCGACGATCAGGCTGAGCGCCAGGATCATCAGGCCCAGGCCGATGGCGACGCGGCCCAGCTGCTTGGGCTTGGGGCTCTCGGTCAGCATGAAGAGTGCGACGCCCACCACCAGCAGCACCGGCGCCAGGGCGCGCAGGTCGAAGGAGAGCACCTGCACCACCAGGGTGGAGCCCAGGTCGGCCCCCAGCATCACCGCCAGCGCCGGCCCCAGGGCGATCAGCCCGCGCCCGGCGAAGGAGACCAGCAGCAGCGCCGTGGCGGTGGAGGACTGCAGGATCGCCGCGGCGCCGACGCCGGCCGCGGCGGCGCGCAGCGGGCCCCGGGTGGCGCGCGCCAGCACCTGGCGCAGGCTGCCGCCATAGGCACGCAGGATGCCGGTGCGCACCATGCGCGTCGCCCAGAGCAGCAGGGCGGCACCTCCGAGAAGCTCGATCAACAGGGACTGGGCGGACATGGACTCTTCGATTCTCCCTCGCCCCGCCGTCGCCCCGGGGCCGTGGGTCGGGCCGTGGCCAGGACCGCGGCCGGGGGAGCGGGGACTCGGAATGGCGGCGGGACCGGCGGGCGGCGCCCTGCGGGACTGTCACGGAACTGTAACATTCGCACCGCGACTCGCGCCGCGTCCAGCGCAGATCGCGAAGCGCTCGCGAAGCGCACCGGTGCAAAGCGAAAGGCCGCCGGCGGCGACCGGCGGCCTCTCCAGAGGTGGTGACGGCGGCCGCGGAGCGCCAGAGCGCCCCGCGGGAGGGGGTAGGGCCGGCGCTCTACTCCGCGGCCTTGGCGGTCTTCTGCTGCCCGCGCTCGATCGCCCGCTCGATCATCTTGTAGGCCTCGATGGGGTCGCCCCAGCGCTTGATCTCGACCCACTTGCCGCTCTCGAGATCCTTGTAGTGCTTGAAGAAGTGGGCGATCTGCTCGATCAGGATCTTCGGCAGCTCGCGGTAGCTGGTGATGTCGGTGTAGTAGGGGTGCAGACTGTCGACCGGGACGGAGAGCACCTTCTCGTCCTCGCCCTTCTCGTCCTCCATGACCAGCACGCCGACCGGCCGCACCTTGACCACGGCGCCGGGCACGATGGCGTGGCGCGCGACCACCAGCACGTCGACCGGGTCGCCGTCGTCCGACAGCGTGTGCGGGACGAAGCCGTAGTTGCAGGGATAGTGCATGGCGGTGTGCAGGAAGCGGTCGACGAAGAGGGCGCCGGAGTCCTTGTCCATCTCGTACTTCACCGGGGCGCTGCCGACGGGCACCTCGATGATCACGTTGATCTCGAAGGGCGGGTTGTCGCCCACGGGAATGCGGTCGATCAGCATCTGAACTCTCCTGCGGATTGCGGCGCTATCCTGCATCGGAGGGCGGCGGCGTCAAGGGACCTTTTGTTGCGCTGCAGCAATCGATGGCGGAGCCGGGCAAAAGGGCTCGCAGCGGCCGGCCCGCGTGCTAAATCCTGGGAGCAGAAACCCAGAGGAGCCGCCATGCAGCCCGACGCCGTCGGCCGTCCCCCCGATCCCCCGACGCCGCCCACCGGGGGCCCGGCGCTGCGGCTGCCGCCGGCGGTGGGCGGGCTGCTGCTGGCGCTGATCGCCGTCACGCTGGTGACGCGGCTGGCCGGCCCGCAGGTCCAGGGCGAGATGATCGTCACCTTCGGGCTCTATCTCTTCCTCGACGGCCGGTTCCTCTGGGACCGGCTCTACAGCCTGGTGACCAGCGTCTTCCTGCACGACGGCTGGCTGCACCTGCTGTTCAACGGCTTCTGGATCGCCACCCTGGGCACGCTGGTGCACCGGGCGGTCGGCGGGCTCGGCTTCCTGCTGCTCTTCTTCGCCAGCGCGGTCGCCGGCGGCCTGGCCTACAGCTTCTGGCACTGGGGCGAGACGACGATCGCGATCGGCGCCTCGGGCGGCGCCTTCGGGCTGATCGGCGCCTTCGGCCATCTCGGCGTGACCCGCCCGGGCCAGGCCGCCGGCGAGCGGCTGCGCGCCCTGCTGGGCTTCACCGCGGTGATGATGCTGCTGAACCTGGCCTATGCCTATGTCGGCGCACCGGGGGCGGAGGGAGCCGACATCGCCTGGGAGGCCCATGCCGGCGGCTTCCTGGCCGGGCTGCTGCTGCTGCCGCCGCTCTACCGCCGGCAGCTGCGCCGCCGCCTGCTGACGCTGGAGCCGCGGTCGGGGTCCGGGCCTCGGCCGCTGGACGAAGAGCAGGGCTGAGGCCGGGCCTCAGGCCAGGCCGCGGCGGACCAGGCTGATCCCCACCACCACCAGCACCAGCAGCACCAGCTGGTGGAAGCGGCGCTGCGGCACGATGCGGCGCAGCTGCTGCCCGCCGAAGAGGCCCAGCATCACCGGCAGCACCGCGAAGAGCGACAGCAGCGCCTCGTCCCAGCCGAGCATGCCGCTCCAGGCCAGCGTGCCGTAGAGCGGCAGGCCGCCCAGCAGGAAGACCAGCGCGATGGCGACGACGAAGAGATCCTTGGTCAGGTGCAGCGAGACCAGATAGAGCACCACCGGCGGCCCGAGGAAGCTGGAGACGCCGCCCAGCAGGCCCGAGCCCAGCCCCACGGCGAAGCCGGCCGGGCGCTCGTAGGCGGAATCCAGGCTGAGGTTGGGGCCGAAGAGGTTCACCAGCGCCAGCAGCACCACCATGACGCCCAGCACCAGGTAGAGCGTGCGCTCCTCCAGCGCGATCAGCAGCTGCGCCCCGAGCGCCACCCCCAGGGTCAGCGAGACCAGCAGCGGCCAGAAGCGGCGCATCGCGCCCAGCAGCAGGCCGCCCTTGAGCGCCTGGTAGGTGTTGGCCACCAGCACCGGCGCCGCCAGCACCGAGATCGCCGCCGGCACCGGCATGAGATAGGCCAGCAGCGGCACCGAGATCAGCGGCAGGCCGAGGCCGATCACCCCCTTCACCCCGCCGCCGAGCAGCAGGATGGCGAAGGTCAGGGCGAGAAAGACCGGATCGGTGAAGTAGGACAATCGGGGTCTCCGGACAGGGCGCGGATCATGCCCCGCCCGGCCCGCCCCGGCCAGCCTCGCCGCCGCAGCCCAGCACTGCGGCAGGCGAATGGCGGGGGCCGTCCCTGTGAGCCGTCATCCTGAGCGCAGCGAAGGATCTGGAGCCGTCGGCACTCCCTCGACCGCCGCTCGTCTCACGCGGAGACGCGGAGGCGCGGAGGGACGGGGCGGACTCCTTCTCCGCGCCTCTGCGGCTCCGCGTGATTCGGCGCAACACGGCTCCAGATCCTTCGCTGCGCTCAGGACGACGATGAAGGGCGCTCGGCCGCGCGGCTAGAGGCAGCCGGCCAGGCGCGCGCGCAGGCGGGCCAGGGCCAGGACGGCGTCGAGGGTCGGGGTCTCGATCTCCAGGCGGCGGGCCAGTTCCACCACCACGCCCAGCAGCGCCTCGATCTCGACGCGGCGACCGGCCTCGAAGTCCTGCAGGCTGGACGGCTTGAAGTCGCCCAGGCGCTGCGCGATCTCGAAGCGCTTCTCCACCGTCATGCCGAAGCGCACCCCCAGCGCCTCGCCGACCCGCTGCGCCTCGCGCATCATGCGCAGGATCACCTCGGCCATGTCGGCCGGCGCGCTCATCTCGCGCACCGTGGCGCCGGTGACCACGCCCACCAGGTTGAGGCTCAGGTTGCCCCAGAGCTTCAGCCAGATCTCGTCGCGGATGGACCGGCTGACCGGGGCGCGCAGGCCCGCGGCCTCGAAGGCTTCGGCCAGGCGAAGCACCCGCTCGCTCTCGCTGCCGTCGGGTTCGCCCAGGACGTAGTGGCCGAGCTGCGTGACCTCGACCACGCCCGGCTCCGGCGCCGCGGCGGCGACGTAGAGCACGCAGCCCACGACCCGCTCCGGCGGCAGGCCGTGCCAGAGTCGCCCGCCGGGATCGACGCTCTCCAGCACCTGGCCCTCCCAGGCCCCGCCGACGCCGTGGTTGTACCACCAGGGCAGGCCGTTCTGAGCCGAGAGCAGCAGGGTCTCCGGCCCCATCAGGCTGCGGATGCCCTCGACCGCCTCCGGCAGGGCGTGGGCCTTGAGCGCCAGGATCACGCAGTCCTGCGGGCCGAGTTCGGCCGGGTCGTCGCTGGCCGGCAGGCGATGCACCGTCTCGCGGCCGTCGAGCCGCAGGCGCAGGCTGCCCTCGCGGATCGCCGCCAGCC
>SR_TP_S13solDRAFT_1000172_pt1 | contig 31990 bp, 32 predicted proteins | sample SodReaTP_S13sol_FD_11159 | JGI IMG/M metagenome (IMG submission 11159)
CGTGATCTCGTAACGGCGTTGGCTCATCACTGCTCCTCCTCGAGGAGCTTGAATCATCTTCCGGCCGAGCCGCGCTACCACTTTATGAGTTTACGGCCTAGACCACCGGACAGAGAGGGGTGCAGTTCGGCCAAGAGGTCGGCGTCAGCGTCCATTTCGACGGTTCGGCGCAGTGGGCATAGTCTTGCCGCAGAAGACGGAATTAGCACCTGCGAGGGAGCAGCAGAGGAGGAGCTAACAAGATCAACTGCGCGGCTGGAGTACTTCACTGCCAAGTATGATTGGGGGATACGCGAATTGGGGGTGCGGCGCTGTGGGGCCGACGAGCGTGCATGGGAACGGTGCTGGTAGCACGGGGCGCTCTTTGGAAAGGGCTAGACCGGCGGACTCGCTTATGCAAGAATGCTGCGGGATATCAATATATTGATTGCCCCGACACACGATGGCGCTACACCTAGCTATCTCCGAGCCAAACAAGCGAGATTTGGAAGTCATTCGGGACGAGGAGCCCGATAGACTATATAAGGCTTTGGAGGCATTGCGTGAGCTTGGCACTCAGCCCGTTACCCTGAAGGAAATACACGAAAAAATTGCGGAAAATGCCTCATCGGAGCGGGTTGCCAGGATCCTTGCTCAGCAGCTGTCAATGCTTGCGGGGCTGGGGCGCAGGAAGGCTTTTAGCGCAACAGAGATTGTTGACGCCCTAACACGCGGCACACAGGACGCAGGATGGACGGACGATGATATCCAGAAATGGAAGAGAATATCTGGCATTTTGACGGAAATTCTGGAATGCCCCGCTTTAAGCATATTTGCAAAAACCATTGATCTCGCAACCGATTACTCAAATAGGCTGCAGATGTGCAGAATATTAACGGATATAAGACCAATATTTAATGATGAAAGAATGGGAATTGTTGGAGGAATAATAACAAATGTTCTTAGAATTACATACTGGAACGAGGAGGGAGAGCATAGTATAAGTATTTCTCTTGATCGATCTGATGTAGAATCATTAGGATCCCAATGCGAAATGGCCATAGCTAAAATAACTGCCGCTCGACAGCTTGTTGAAAAGATCGGGAAAACTAAGGCCATAGAAATGGGGGGGGAGTTGTATGAGCTCGATTAAGGCCGCATATTTTTCGGAGTGGAGCGAGGCGTCGGAAGATAGGCTATCTGACCGATCTGGCATATCTGTTATTTATGAAAGGGAGCATGTTTCATGGACAGATGAATACTCTCTGGAAGAGAGGACTGACCCAATATTACGCCTCCAGAGAAAGGCGAGAATGCGATTGGGATCCAAAGCGAACTTTATTGGCAAAAGGACGCGGCGCGGCCGATATAGCTCGACCACACGCTTGAAGTTCATTGGCGGTGTCGCTTTGATTGCTGTCAGTGCGTTAGCATTTGTACCGGCAGTGTATGTAAAATCGGAATACACGGCTGCGATCTTTGCCGTTATGGTAGTGCTGGGGTCTGGGCTTATACGGTCAGCATTGCGTCGAGCCGAAAAAGAGAAGGGCAGTGGAGTCTGAGAGAGGCAAGCGACACTTCGCCAATTTGGATAAAGCGATAGATCTGTGCGTTAAGCTGAAGCTCCGGCATACGGCAAAACATGTAATTGGTGTCTGGCTTGGCTTGTCGGTGCTGATAGCGTCACAGCGGATTGTGGAAGATCCAGATCAATCGCTTCTCCTAACCTGGTCAGGCGCGCTAGCAACTAGCGCAGCCTTGGTGTTTTATTGCGTTCTTTTATTTCGAGTATCAATTTCTCCGATACCCTCGAATGATTTGGATTCGTCTGAACGTTAGGAGATACTTGGGCTCGTGCTTCAGAGTATCTCCCGGCACCAAGCAGCTGGCAACAGGCGGTCGCAACTGACTGCCAACTGCTTGTACGGAGATGATATTCGCCAGACAGCACCGCATCCGTAGCCGGGCTCTAGGCGGTCGCCTGAGGCCCTCACGCCCCTCTCCGTCGCGCCGCAGCTAAAGTTTAGGACATGCCAAGCAGGAAAGTATCGCCTTCGCTCCGGCACAGACGGCGGGCGAAGCGACGAAATCCCAGCTTCGGCCCGTCTCACGCGGAGCCGCGGAGAGGGCGCTTGGGCGCGCCTCCGCGCCTCTGCCTGAGGTGACACGGCGACGTGGCCGGGAGCCAGCCGGCGCCAAATCCGTCGCTGCGCTCAGGTGGACGTGACTCGCTCGGATTGACCCGAGTCACTCAGGACGCTGAGGGAAATTCTCCCGAGCGCCTCGCCGCTACTGCTACTGCTACTGCTGCTGGCGCCGGTTGTACTCCACCTCCTCCTCGTCCAGCACCAGGCCGACGAAGATGGTGTAGTCGCCGCCGCGGCGCCCCGCCGGCAGGGGGATGGAGAGCGTGATCTCGTCGCTCATCATCACCGAGGTGTTGTTGCCCTGGAACTGCGCCGTGGCCTGGTAGCCCTCGCGCAGCACGATCTGCGGCGGCCCCTCGGGCTGCTGCTCGCCGAGCGCGACGAAATAGCCGACCCGCGCCTGGCCGTCGGGGTTGGCCGGCCCGCGCGAGGCCATGAGCTGGAACAGCATCTCGGTCTCGATGCGGCTGTCGTCGTCGCGGTAGATGCAGCCGTAGCGCACGTCCTGCAGGCGCGCGGTGAAGGCAACGTCGGTCAGGTCGCGGCCGCCGCCCACGAAGCGGGTCTGCTCCATGGCCTCCGGCAGGCCGACCAGGCCGGGGCAGGACTTGACGATCTCCGGCCCGTCGCTGCCGCCGCAGGCGGCGAGAGCCAGCGGCAGGGCCAGGGCCAGCAGGGCGGGGCGCGGAAGCACCGAAAGCGACAGGCGCATGGGCTTGGAATCTTTCCCTCAGGTGAGCGTCGTGTGGGTGCCGTCGTGGAGCGGCCGCTTCCTCGAGCGGCCGCAGGCGCGTCGGCGGCTGGTCCGGCCGGCTTTCGCCGCCGGACGGTCGGGGGCCTTCTGTACGGGAACGGGCCGCGCCATCGGCTCCTTCCTTTCCGGGGTCGGCTGTATTAGGGTCGCTGCCGGCTCGCTGGGCACTCTAGGCAAGCCCGCCCGCCGGCGCAACGCGCTCGGCCGGCAGGCGATCGCGCCGGCGGCGAGAGGAGCGCAACCGCATGGCCAAGAGGCCGCTGACACTGCTGCTGGCGAACCCGCGCGGTTTCTGCGCCGGGGTCGAGCGCGCCATCGAGATCGTCGAGCGTGCCCTGGCCAAGTACGGCCCGCCGGTCTACGTGCGCCACGAGATCGTGCACAACCGTTTCGTCGTCGAGGGGCTGCGCGCCAAGGGTGCGGTCTTCGTCGACGAACTGGAGGCCGTGCCCGACGACCGCCCGGTGATCTTCTCCGCGCACGGCGTGCCGAAGCGCGTACCGGCCGAGGCGGCGCGCCGCAATCTCTTCTATCTCGACGCCACCTGCCCGCTGGTCAGCAAGGTGCACCGCGAAGCCGAACGCCACCATCGCGAGGGCCGCCTGACCCTGCTGATCGGCCATGCCGGCCATCCCGAGGTGATCGGCACCATGGGCCAGCTGCCCGAGGCCGCGATCCGGCTGGTGGAGACGGTCGAGGACGCCGAGGCGCTGCAGGTCCCGGACCCGGAGCGCCTGGCCTACGTGACCCAGACGACCCTGTCCCTGGACGACACCGCGGCCATCGTGGCAACGCTGCAGCGCCGCTTCCCGGCGATCGCCGGCCCGGCGAAGCAGGACATCTGCTACGCCACCACCAACCGGCAGGAGGCGGTCAAGCGCCTGGCCGGGCGCTGCGAGGCGCTGCTGGTGGTGGGCGCGCCCAACTCCTCCAACTCCAAGCGACTGGTCGAGGTGGCCGAGCGCGGCGGCTGCCGCTTCGCCGCCCTGGTGGAACGTGCCGCCGACATCCCCTGGGACCGGCTCGACGGCGTCGCCACCCTGGGCCTGACCGCCGGTGCCTCGGCGCCCGAGGCCCTGGTGGAGGAGGTGATCGAGGCCTTCCGCCAGCGCTACGACGTCACGGTGACGGACGGCCCGGGCCCGCGCGAGGACGTGCACTTCAAGCTGCCGCGTGCGCTCGCCGAGCCGGACGCGGCCTGACACCCCGCCCGACCCCTACATCCCGCCCCGACAGGCCCACCGCAGAGTTCGCCCCCACCTCATGGCCGTCTATACGGAAGTCTCCGACGAGGCGCTCGCCGCCTTCCTCGCCCGCTACGACCTGGGCGCGGCACGCACCTTCAAGGGCATCGCCGAGGGGGTCGAGAACTCCAACTTCCTGCTGGAAACCGATCGCGGCCGCTACATCCTGACGCTCTACGAGAAGCGGGTGCGGCGCGACGACCTGCCCTTCTTCCTCGGCCTGATGGAGCACCTCGCCGCGCGCGGCGTCGCCTGCCCCACCCCGCTGCACGCCCGCGACGGAGCCATCCTGCACGAGCTGGCCGGACGGCCGGCGGTGCTGGTGACCTTCCTCGAAGGCCTCTGGCCGCGGCGCATCCACCCCTTCCACTGCCAGGAGCTCGGCGCCCACCTGGCCCGCCTGCATCTGGCCACCAGCGACTTCGCGCTCGCGCGGCCGAACGACCTCTCGGTCGCCGGCTGGCGCCACCTCTTCGAGGCCAGCCGGGAGCGCGCCGACGAGGTGGAGCCGGGCCTGGCCGAGGCGCTGTCGGCCGAAATCGACCTCCTAGAGCGGGACTGGCCCGAGGCCTTGCCGACCGGCGTCATCCACGCCGACCTCTTCCCGGACAACGTCTTCTTCCGCGAGGAGCGGCTGACCGGGCTGATCGACTTCTACTTCGCCTGCAACGACTTCTACGCCTACGACCTGGCGATCTGCCTCAACGCCTGGTGCTTCGAGCCGGACGGCGCCTTCAACGTGACCAAGGCGCGCCTGCTGCTCGGCGCCTACCGCCGCGTGCGCGACTTCTCCGAGGCCGAGCTGGCGGCGCTGCCGCTGCTGGCGCGCGGCGCGGCGCTGCGCTTCCTGCTGACCCGGCTCTACGACTGGCTCAACCACCCCCCGGGCGCCTTCGTCAGTCCGAAGGACCCGCTGGAGTACCGGCACAAGCTGCGCTTCCACCAGGGCGTCGCCGGCCCCGGTGCCTACGGACTGGATTGAGGATGGCGGAGGAGACCATCGAGGCCTTTACCGACGGGGCCTGCAGCGGCAACCCGGGCCCGGGCGGCTGGGGGGTGGTGCTGCGCTGGCGCGGCCACGAGCGGGAGCTCTCCGGCGGCGAGGCGGAGACCACCAACAACCGCATGGAGATGATGGCGGCCATCGCCGCGCTGGAGGCGCTGAAGCGGCCAAGCCGGATCACCATCACCACCGACAGCACCTACCTGCGCGACGGCATCACCAAGTGGGTGGCGGGCTGGCGGCGCAACGGCTGGAAGACCGCCGCGAAGCAGCCGGTGAAGAACCGGGACCTCTGGGAGCGGCTGGTGGAGGCCGCGGCGCGGCACAGCGTCGACTGGCAGTGGGTGCGGGGCCACGACGGCCACCCCGAGAACGAGCGCGCCGACGCCCTGGCGCGCGCGGCGATCCCGGGGCGGTCCGCCGCCTCCTGAACGGCCTCAGCCGACCCGCAGCGCCACCCACTGGTACTCGCCGTTGCGCAGCACCAGCAGGGTGATGACCCGGTAGCCCTCCTCGCGCGCCCGCTCCAGGCGATCGCGCACGTCGAGCGGCGAGGAGACGTCCTCCTGGTCGACCTCGACGATGATGTCGCCCGGGCGCAGGCCGCGCTCGGCGGCATTGCTCGCGGGATCGACGTCGGTGACGACGACGCCCTGCGCCTCGGGGTCGAGGTGGAAGCGCTCGCGAAGCTCGTCGGTGATGCTGCCGAGCGTCAGGCCCAGATCCTCGACCCGCTGCTCCTCGTCGCCGTCGGGCGCGGTCTGCGGCAGGGCCGCCACCGCCGCGTCGTCGAGCAGCCCCAGGTTCACCTCCAGGCGCTGGCGCTCGCCCTTGCGCCAGATCACCACCTCGACGGCGCGGCCCACCGGGGTCTCCGCGACCATGCGCGGCAGGCGGCGCATCTCCGTCACCGAGCGCCCGTCGAACTCCAGGATCACGTCGCCCTGCTGGATGCCGGCGGCGGCCGCCGGTCCTTCCTCCACCACCGAGGCGACCAGCGCGCCGGAGCTGTCCGGCAGCCGCAGGCCCTCGGCCAGCTCTTCGGTGACGGTCTGGATGTGCACGCCGAGCCAGCCGCGCCGCACCTCGCCGAACTCGCGCAGGCTCTCGACGATGCCGCGGGCCATGCTGGAGGGAATCGCGAAGCCGATGCCGATGGAGCCGCCCGAGGGGGAGAAGATCGCCGTGTTCACGCCGATCACCTCGCCCGCCATGTTGAAGGTCGGGCCGCCGGAGTTGCCGCGGTTGATCGAGGCGTCGGTCTGCAGGAAGTCGTCGTAGGGGCCGGCGTTGATGTCGCGCTGGCGCGCCGAGATGATGCCGGCCGTGACCGTGCCGCCGAGGCCGAAGGGATTGCCGATCGCCAGCACCCAGTCGCCGACGCGCGCGCTGTCGCTGTCGCCCCAGCGCGCCGCCGGCAGCGGCCGGGGGCTCTCCACCTTCAGCAGGGCCAGGTCGGTCTTGTCGTCGGTGCCGATCAGGGTCGCCCGCAACGAGGTGTTGTCGTGCAGGCGCACGGTGATCTCGTCGGCGCCCTCGACCACGTGGTGGTTGGTGACGATGTAGCCCGCGGCATCGATCACGAAACCGGAGCCGAGCGACGACTGCCGGCGCTGGCGCGGCGTCGGCAGCCCCTCGCCGCGGCGCTCGAAGAACTCGCGGAACAGCTCCTCGAAGGATTCCTCGCCGAGCCCGCCTTCCACCACCTGGCTGGTGGCGATGTTGACCACCGTCGGCAACAGCTCGTCGGCGAGGTCGGCGAAGCTCTCGGGCACACCGCGCGCCTGCGCCGGAAGGGCGAGGAGCAAGGCGACCGCCAGTCCGGCCAGGGGGGCGGCGGCGGCGCGCAGGACCCGCCGGCCGGCGGGGACGGCACCGACGCGGTGCCCGGTATCGGGGCCGGTATCGGGAGTGTCGTGGTGCAGCATTCCGGCTCTCAGCCTCTCCTGTTCGACGGGACCGCCGGGCGGGGTGCCGACGTTCCAACTCTGCCGGTCAGTGTAGCGCCCCGGCAGCGGGGGCGGAAGCGCCGCCGCCCGGCTCAGCCGCGCAACAGCCAGACGAAGAAGGTGCCGAGCGCCACCGCGCCGACGCCGCCGAGCCGCAGCAGCGGCGGCGGCAGTTCCGAGAGGTGCTGCAGCAGGCGCCGCGGCGCCTCGGGCGCCAGCGCCAGCACCAGACCCTCGATCACCAGCACCAGCGCGAGTGCGGTCAGCAGATCCGTCACCCGTACCTCCGGGCCACGGCGGCGGAGCGAGAAAGGGCCCGGCCGCTGCCGGCCGGGCCCTCCCCCTTCGCACACCGCGACGAAGCCGTCACTCCGCCTGCGTCTCCGGCTGGGTCGCTGCCGCCGGCGGCACCGCCGCGGCGGTATCGCCCAGCAGCGGCGCCTGCTGCGCCACCTGCGGCCGCTCGGCGCCGGTCGCCTGGTTGAAGTAGCGGAAGAAGTCGTTGTCCGGCGGCAGCACCAGCAGGGAGTTGTCGCTGCGGATCGCTTCGACGTAGGCCTGCATCGAGCGGTAGAACTCGAAGAAGCCGGCGTCCCGGCCAAAGGCCTCGCCCAGGATGCGGGTCCGCTGACCCTCGCCCTGACCGCGCAGGATCTCCGACTCGCGGGTGGCCTCGGCGCGGATCACCGTGGCCTCGCGATCGGCACTGGCGCGGATGCGCTGCGCCTGCTCGAAGCCCTGCGCCCGGAACTCGGCCGCCTCGCGCTCGCGTTCGGACTTCATGCGGTCGTAGACCGCCTGGCTGGTCTCGTCCGGCAGGTCGGAGCGGCGGATGCGCACGTCGACGATCTCGATGCCGAAGCGCCGCACCTCCTCGTTCACCTGCTGGCGGATGTCGTTCATGATCGTGACGCGCTCCTCGGAGAGCACCGAGGCCAGCGTGACGTTGCCGAGCACGCCGCGCATCGTCGCGTTCACGATGTTGTCGAGGCGGCTCGCCGCCGTCGCCTCGGTCCGCACCGCCTGATAGAAGCGCAGCGGCTCGACGATGCGGAAGCGGGCGTAGGAGTCCACCAGCAGCGGCTTCTGGTCGGACAACAGCACGCGCTGTGTCGGCGGATCCAGGTTCAGCACCCGGCGCTCGTAGTAGAGCACGTTCTGCACGAAGGGCAGCTTGAAGTGCAGCCCCGGCTGGGTGATGACCCGGCGCGGCTCGCCGAACTGCAGCACCAGCGCCTGCTGGCTCTGGTGCACGGTGAAGAGCGATGCCAGCAGCAGGACGATGGCGCCGACGCCGACGATCAGCAAAGGCACGAGAATACGCGGGTTCATGGTCTTCTCCCTCCCGGCCTAGCGGTTCTGCTGGCCGGACACCTGAGGTGCCGGCGCGCGCCGCTGCTGCAGTTCGTTGAGCGGCAGGTAGGGGACGACCCCCTCCGTGCCGTTGCCCATGATCACCTTGTTGGTGTCGGCCAGGACCGTCTGCATGGTTTCCAGATACATGCGCCGCGTGGCCAGTTCCGGATCCTGCAGATAGGCTTCGTAGACGCTGAGGAAGCGCTGCGCTTCACCCTGCGCCTCGTTGATCAGCCGCTCCCGATAGGCGTTGGCGCCCTGGATGATCTGCTGCGCCTCGCCGCGCGCGCGCGGCAGGATGTCGTTGCGGTAGGCCTCCGCCTCGTTGCGCAGGCGGTCGCGGTCCTGCAGCGCGCGCTGCACGTCGTTGAAGGCGTCGAGCACCTGCGCCGGCGGCTGCACCTGCTGCAGCTGGACCTGGGTGATCTCGATGCCCGCTTCGTACTCCAGCAACAGCGACTGCAGCACCTCGCGGGTGTCGAACTCCACCAGCTGACGCGATTCGGTCAGGGCCCGCTGGATGTCGGTGCGGCCGATGATCTCGCGCATCGAGGCCTCGGCGGCGGTCTTCACCGTCGCCTCGGGGTCGCGGATGTTGAACAGGAACAGCCCGGCGTCGGAGATCTTCCAGAACACCGTGAAGTCGATGTCGATGATGTTCTGGTCGCCGGTGAGCATCAGGCTCTCTTCCGGCACGTCGCGGCTGGTCCGCGCCGTCCCGGTGCCGCCGGTGCGGAAGCCGATCTCGATGGAGTTGATGGCCTCCACCGAAGGGGTGACCACCGTCTCGACCGGATAGGGAATGTGCCAGTTCAGGCCCGGCGGCGTCGTCGCCACCCACTCGCCGAAGCGCAGCACCACGCCCTGCTGGTCCGGCTGCACCCGATAGAGGCCGGACAGGCCCCAGAGCACCACCACTGCCAGCACCGCGATCAGAATGCCGCGGCCGCCGCCGAAGCCGCCGGGCACGGCCCGCTTCAGCTTGTCCTGGCTGCGACGGATCATCTCCTCCAGGTCGGGGGGGCGCTGGCCGCCGAAACCGCCACCGCTACCGCCACCTCCACCACTGCCGCGTCCCCAGGGACCGCCGGCATTGCCAGAGCCGCCTCCTCCCCAGGGGCCGCCACCGCCGCCGCCGCCGGATTGCCAAGGCATGTCTCACACTCCCCATTTTCGTGCTGCTGGAGGCCGGCCGCTGTACAAACGGGCGAGGGCGACCCTATATGTTCACCCCGCACCGGGCACCAGCTCATTAAGTGCCGGACGTTCCGAACATATTGCCCGAGGGGAGGGGAATTCAAGCATGACCGGACCGACCGAGGCCCAGATTCGTGCCGCACTGGAACAGGTCCGCGACCCGGACAGCGGCCGGAGCATCGTCGAGAGCGGCATGGTGAGCGGTCTGGTGGTGCGCGACGGCAACGTCGGTTTCGCGATCGAGGTGGATCCTCGGCGCGGCCCGGAGCTGGAGCCGCTGCGCAAGGCGGCGGAGCAGGCGGCCGAGGCGGTGGCTGGCGTGCTGTCGGTCACGGCGGTACTGACGGCCCAGCGCCAGGCCGGCGCCACGCCCCCCCAAGGGCAGCCGGCCGCCCCCCCTGCCGCCCCTGCCGCCGCCGGCCCGGCCGAGCAGCAGGCCCAGGGGCCCGGCGCGCGCCGGGCCCTGGTTCCCGGCGTGCGTCACATCATCGCCGTGGCCAGCGGCAAGGGCGGCGTCGGCAAGTCCACCACCGCGGTCAACCTCGCGCTGGCGCTGGCCGCCTCCGGGCAGCGCGTCGGCCTGCTCGACGCCGACATCTACGGCCCCTCGCAGCCGCGCATGATGGGCATCGCCGGCCGGCCGAGCTCGCCCGACGGCAAGACCCTGCGGCCGATGCAGAACTTCGGCGTGAAGTGCATGTCCATGGGCTTCCTGGTGGCCGAGGACACGCCGATGATCTGGCGCGGCCCGATGGTGCAGTCGGCGCTGTCGCAGATGCTGCGCGATGTCGACTGGGGCGAGCTCGACGTGCTGGTGGTCGACATGCCGCCGGGCACCGGCGACGCGCAGCTGACCATGGCGCAGCAGGTGCCGCTGTCGGGCGCCGTGATCGTCTCGACGCCGCAGGACATCGCCCTGATCGACGCGCGCAAGGGCCTCAACATGTTCCGCAAGGTCGACGTGCCGGTGCTCGGCATCATCGAGAACATGAGCCTCTACGTCTGCCCCAGCTGCGGCCACGAGGCGCACATCTTCGGCCACGGCGGCGCCGTGCGCGAGGCGGAGAAGCTGGGGGTCGAGCTGCTCGGCGAGATTCCGCTCGACATCGCCATCCGCGAGACCTCCGACAGCGGCCGCCCCATCGTCGTCTCGGCTCCGGAGAGCGCGCACGCCCAGGTCTACCTGGCCATCGCCCGGCGCATCGTGGCCAAGCTCGACGGCGCCCGCCGCGAGGCCCCGCGCATCGTCATGCAGTAGTCCGCCCGGCGCGGCCGACCTCGCGCAAGCGTGAGCGGCCGCGAGGCGGAGGTGATTCGCCTCCCGACGGCCGCCGGTGCAGACTGCGGCGACCTGCGGCAGAGGAGACGAAGGACATGGCTGTACTCTTCGCGACGCGCCGGCGCCTGCTGCTGTCCGCCGCCGCCCTGGCGCTGCTGCCGGCGGCGGCCGCGCTGCTGCCCCGGGCCGGCGCCGAGACGCTGTTCACCCACGAGGGCGTCGCCATCCGCGGCACCGATCCGGTCGCCTACTTCACCGAGGGCCGGCCGACGCCCGGCTCGCCCGACTTCGCCGCCGAGTGGGGCGGCGCCACCTGGCACTTCGCCAGCGGCGTCAACCGCAGCCGCTTCCTGGCCGATCCGGAGGCCTATGCGCCGCAGTACGGCGGCTTCTGCGCCTGGGCGGTGTCCCAGGGCTATACCGCCCCGATCGACCCCGAGGCTTGGCGCATCGTCGACGGCCGGCTCTACCTGAACTACGACCGCTCGATCCAGCGCCGCTGGGAGGCCGACATCCCCGGCCACATCGCCCGTGCCGACGCCAACTGGCCGGGCCTGAAGGGCGAGTGAGCTACCCCAGGTCCGGCGCCGGCAGGCCCCGGGCCCGGCTGGCGGCGGTCAGGGTGTTGGCGAGCAGGCAGGCGATGGTCATGGGGCCGACGCCGCCGGGCACCGGCGTGATGGCGCCGGCCACCTCCACCGCCTCGGCGAAGCAGACGTCGCCCACCAGGCGACCCTTGCCGTCGGCGCCCTCGACGCGGTTGATGCCGACGTCGATCACCGTGGCGCCCGGCGCGATCCAGTCGCCGCGCACCATCTCCGGCCGGCCGACGGCGGCCACCAGGATCTCGGCACGGCGGCATTCCGCCGGCAGGTCGCGGGTGCGGCTGTGCGCGACGGTGACGGTGCAGCTCTCGGCCAGCAGCAGCTGCGCCATGGGCTTGCCGACGATGTTGGAGCGGCCCAGCACCAGCGCCCGCTTGCCCGAGAGGTCGCCGAGCCGGTCCTTGAGCAGCATCAGGCAGCCCAGCGGCGTGCAGGGCACCAGCGCCGGCTGCCCGGTGGCCAGCCGGCCGGCGTTGATCACGTGGAAGCCGTCCACGTCCTTGGCCGGATCGATGGCGTCCAGCACCGCCGCGGAGTCGATCTGCGGCGGCAGCGGCAGCTGCACCAGGATGCCGTGCACGGCGGGGTCGCGATTGAGCCGCTCGACCAGCGCCAGCAGCTCGGCCTGGCCGGTCTCGGCCGGCAGGCGGTGCTCGAAGGAGGCCATGCCGGCCTCCTTGGTCTGCTTCGCCTTGTTGCGCACGTAGACCTGGCTGGCCGGATCCTCGCCCACCAGCACCACGGCCAGGCCCGGCGTCAGCCCGTGTTCCGCCTGCAGCGCGGCGACCGCCGTGCCGACGCGGGCGCGCAGAGCGGCGGCGAAGGCCTTGCCGTCGATGATCCTGTCCTGCTGCGGATGCTGGCTCATGGGGGGCTCCTGGAAAGGGTTTCGGGCGCCATCTTGCAGCCGGAGGCCGTCTCGGCCTGCCGGAAAGCGTCGGCTTTGCTCCCGCGACCGACGCGGCTCCGATCAGCCGGGCGGCGGATAGCGCTCGCGCAGCAGCCGCTCCAGCGCCGCCCCCTCGCCGCTCAGCAGCAGCGTCTTGTTGCGGGCGCCCTGGCCGGCGACGATGGCGAGGTCGCGCTTCGGCAGCTTCCACTCCCGGGCCAGCAGCGTCAGCAATGCGGCGTTGGCCCTGCCCTCCTCGGGCGGCGGCGTGACCTTGACCTTCAGCACCAGACTGCCGTCCGCCAGCCGCTCCAGTCCCTCCACCCCGCTGCGCCGCGCGCCCGGCTGCAGCCGTACCGCCAGACGCAGCCCCTCCGGCACGATCCGCCAGGCGGCCGTCACCGCATCATCGCCGGGGCGACGTCGTAGAGCAGCAGGTTGCGCAGGAAGATCAGCAGCAGGATCAGGACCATCGGCGAGATGTCGATGCCGCCGAGGTTGGGGACGATGCGCCGGATCGGCCGCAGCGCCGGCTCGGTGATGCGGTTGAGGAAGTCGCCGACCACGTAGACCAGGCGATTGCCGGTGTTGACGACGTTGAAGGCCACCAGCCAGCTGAGCACCGCCCAGATGATGAGCAGCCAGATGTAGATGGTGATGACCGTGTCGACGAGCTGGAAGAGGGCGACCATGCGGCAGGGGCTCCGTGGCGTTCGCGTCCGGCGCTCAACCTAAAGACCGCCGCCGCGCCCCGCAAGCCGGGCGAGCGGCGCGGCCTCGATGCGCCGCCGCAACGCGCTTGACAAGGTGGGCGGCCCCTCACACTATCCGGCCGCCTCGCCGGGGCGGTGTTCCGGCGGGCTTCCCAAGAGGTCGGGGCCGTAGCTCAGTTGGGAGAGCGCAGCAATCGCACTGCTGAGGTCAGGGGTTCGACTCCCCTCGGCTCCACCAAAGCCTCCAAAGGGCAAAGCTTCCTAAGGGCTCGGCCGGCGGTCGGGCCCTTCGCGTGTGCGGGGAGCCGTGTCACCGTCCCAATCCGTAGCCTTCGGCCGGTCCCGGCCGCCGCGCTGGCCGAGCCGGCCCGGTCGCCCTATAGTCGCCCGATGGGGGAAGCGCCTCTATGGGCGTGCAAGCACCGAATGCGGGTGATTTGTCTTGTCTTTCTCCGAGCAGATCGCGGATCCGCTGCTGCGGGAGCTCTACGCCTACTGGCAGGCGCGGCGCGGCGCGCGCTTCGCCCCGGCCCGGCGCGACATCGATCCGATCGATCTGCCGCGGCTGCTGCCCCACCTGCTGCTCACCGAGGTGGTGACGCAAACCGAACCGAACGGCGGGCCGCAGCGGCGCTACCGCTACCGTCTGGCCGGCACGGAGGTGGAGCGCCACTTCGGCTGCTCCATGGGCGGCCGCTGGATCGACGAGCTGATGCAGGGCCGCTATCGCGGCTACGTCCTGGACCTCTACGAGCGCCTGGTCGCCAGCCGCCGCCCGATCTACTCGCAGTCGATCTACGGCCGGCTCGGCCTGGAGCGGCGGGCCGGCATGGTGACCAGGCGCCTGATGCTGCCGCTGTCGAGCGACGGCGAGACGATCGACATGGTGCTCTCCGGCCAGACCTTCCAGCAGCCCGGCGCCGCGCTCGACGCCACGGTGCTGGCCGAGCAGGGGGATTTCGAGGCCCTGGCGCCGGCCGATCCGGCAGCGGACGGCCGGCCCGAGGACTGACCCCGCTTCAGGCCGCCAGCGGCGCCGCCGCTCCCGCCAGCCACTCCGCCGTGGCCGCGTCGACCAGCGGCGCCAGCGTCTCGCGTACCCGCGCGTGATAGGCGTCGACCCAGGCCAGCTCGGCCGAGGTCAGCAGCAGCGGGTCGATCAGCCGGCGGTCGAGCGGCGCCAGGGTCAGCGTCTCGAAGGCCAGCATCGACCGCTCCTGGTCCGGCAGCGGCGGCGGCTCGACCACGGCCACCAGGTTCTCGATGCGGATGCCGTAGGCACCGGTCTTGTAGTAGCCCGGCTCGTTCGAGACGATCATGCCCGGCTGCAGCGCCACCCGGTTCGGCACCTTGGAGATCCGCTGCGGCCCCTCGTGCACCGAGAGGTAGCTGCCGACGCCGTGGCCGGTGCCGTGGTCGTAGTCCAGGCCCGCCTCCCACAGCGGCCGCCGCGCCACCGCGTCGATCTGGCTGCCGCTGGTGCCGCGCGGAAAGCGCAGCCGGGCGACGGCGATATGGCCCTTGAGAACGCGGGTGTAGCGCTCGCGCATCTCGACGCTCGGCTCGCCGATCGCCACGGTGCGGGTGACGTCGGTGGTGCCGTCCAGGTACTGGCCGCCGCTGTCGACGAGATAGAGCTCGCCCGGCCGCAGCAGCCGGTCGCTCTCCGGCGTCACGCGATAGTGCACGATGGCGCCGTTGGGGCCGGCGCCGGAGATGGTGTCGAAGGAGAGGTCGCGGAAGTGCTCCCGCTCGGCGCGCAGCGCCGCCAGCCGCTCGGCCGCCGCCATCTCCGTGAGCGTGCCGTTCGGCGCCTCGCGGTCGAGCCAAGCCAGGAAGGTCGACAGCGCCGCCCCGTCGCGGCGGTGCGCGGCCCGGGCGCCCTCCAGCTCGATGTCGTTCTTGCAGGCCTTGGGCAGCTGGCAGGGGTCCTCGCCCGGGACGATCTGCGCCTCGGCGCCGCGCAGGCGGTCGAAGACCCAGGCGGCGGCGCTGGCGGGATCGGCCAGCACGCTCTTGCCGGCCAGCGCGCCCAGCCCCTCGGCGAACTCGCCGGGCCAGCGCAGGCTGACGCCGTTGCCGAGGGCGGCGCGGGTCTCCTCGCCCAGCTTGCGCTGGTCGACGAACCACTCGATCGCGCCCTCCCCCTCCTCGGCGTGCAGGATGGCGAAGGACAGCGGCAGCGGCGTGCGCGGCACGTCGGCGCCGCGCAGGTTCAGCAGCCAGGCGATCGAGTCCGGCTGGGTCAGCACCGCCGCGTCGACGCGCAGCTCCAGCAGCCGCGCCGCCAGCGCCCCGCGCTTGGCCTCGGCGCTGCGGCCGGCGAAGCGCTCGGGATGCGGCACGATCGGCCCCAGCGGCGGCTCCGGCCGGTCGCTCCAGACCGCGTCGAGCGGGTTCTCCGGGCAGGGCACCAGCCAGCCGCCGGCCCGCTCGCAATCGGCGGCGAGGCGCTTCACCTGCTCCTCGGTGTGCAGCCAGGGATCGTAGCCGAGCTGCTTGCCGGCGAGGTGCTCGCGCAGCCAGTCGGCCAGCGGCTCGTCGCTGACGTGGCGGTGGTCGTAGAGCTCGCCGTCGGTCTGCTGGCGCGCCTGCAGGGTATAGCGGCCGTCGACGAAGAGGGCCGCGCGCTCGAGCAGCACCACCGCCTGACCGGCCGAGCCGGTGAAGCCGGTGAGCCAGGTCAGCCGCTCCGCCGACGGCGGCACGTATTCCCCCTGATGCTCGTCGGCGCGCGGCACGACGAAGCCGTCGAGCCCCCGGTTGCGCAGCTCGGCGCGCAGGGCGGCGAGGCGCAGGGCCTGTTTCCTGAAGTCCGTCATGCCGGCGAAGCTAGAGCAGATGCCCCGCCGAGGGAAGGCGTCAGCTGCCCTTCGGGCTCCACCGCGAGACATGCCGCGCCCGCATTGCTGCAGTGCAATAAAGCCGCTCGCCACTCTGGTCGGACGAGCGTAGATGATTGGTCATACCAGTCGGCTACGCAGCGCCGGGACGCATCGAGCGTTCCGCCCGACGCCGCGAGCACGGCACCTTCGAAAGGCAACACCCATGACCCGGTTAACCGCCGCGGAGCTGGCGGCGCTGGAGAGCGCCCGCGGCTTCCACCTGAACCTCGACCACGTCGTGCTGACGCGGGAGGCGCGCGAGATGCGTGCTCGGGTTCTCAACGAGATGCTCGCCACCGGCCTGCGCCGCGTCGGCGCCGCCCTCGGCCTGCCGGCCCTGGCCGGGCGCCTGGCGCAGCACCGCCTCTACCGCCGCACGCTCAACGAGCTGTCGCGGCTGGACGCGCGGTCGCTGCAGGACATCGGCATCAACCGCGGTGAGATCGTCCGTACCGCGCGCGAGGCCGCCGGCCTGACCGCGGAGGCGCGTCCCGGCCTCTTCGCTCGCCTCGGCCAGGTGATGACCGACGCCCGCCAGCGCCGCCGCGCCGCCCAGGATCTGGCGCAGCTCGACCGGCGCCTGTTGCTCGACATCGGCGTCGAGCCGGACGGCATCGAGCACTACGTCGACGAGGCCCGCAGCCACGGCCACCGACCGCAGCCGGTCCTGGTGACCGCCACCCCGGCGATCGCCTTCGACCTGCTGTTCCCGACGACCCGCCGGGCGGTCCAGGTCTGGAAGGACGAGCCGCGCGCAGTCGCGAACGGGGCCGCCAACGAGGCCGCCCAGGCTGCTCGCGCCGCGTGACACGGCGGCGGCCCGGACCTCCGGGCCGCCTCCCGCGCCCGCATGGCTGCCATGCCCGCCGGCCGGGCTGAGCCGGGCCGCGCCCTGCGGTAGTGTCCCGCGGCAACGAGCCTGCGGAGACCTTCCTTGAGCCCGGCCGAGAGCGAGCGTGAGAAGCTGATCGGCGTGGGCTTCGGCCTCGCCGCCTTCCTCTTCTGGGGCCTCTCGCCGATCTACTTCCGCGCCGTCTCGGCCGTCGATCCCTTCGAGCTGCTGGCGCACCGCGTCGTCTGGTCGACGGCCTTCCTCGCGCCGCTGGTGATCCTCGGCGGGGGCCTGGGGCCGATCCGCCGCGCGCTCGTGCAGCGCCGTACGCTTCCGGCGCTGGCCGCCTCGACGCTGCTGATCTCGCTCAACTGGCTGATCTTCATCTTTGCGATCTTTACCGACCGCCTGCTGGAAGTCAGCCTCGGCTACTACCTCAACCCGCTGGTCAGCGTGCTGCTGGGCCTGGCCTTCCTCGGCGAGCGCCTGGGACGGCTGCGCTGGGCCGGCGTGGGGCTGGGCGCGCTGGGCGTGCTCAACCTGGCCCTGCACCAGGAGGGCCTGCCCTGGATATCCCTCGGTTTGGCGCTCTGCTTCGGCTTCTACGGGCTGATCCGCAAGCGCACGCCGCTGGGCGCGCGCGACGGCCTCTTCCTCGAGACGCTGCTGATGCTGCCGCTCGCCGGCGCCTTCCTGCTCTGGCTGCAGGCGACCGGCGGCAGCCCCTTCCTGGCCGGCGGCGACCTCCGCCTCGATCTGCTGCTGCTGGCCTCGGGCCTGGTGACGGCGCTGCCGCTGCTGTGGTTCACGGCCGCCGCACGACGGCTGCAGCTCGCCACCATCGGCGTCATGCAGTACCTGGCGCCCAGCATTCAGTTCCTGCTCGCCGTCCTGGCCTACGGCGAGACCTTCACCCGCGTGCACGCGGCCACCTTCGCCTGCATCTGGCTCGGCGTCGCCCTCTTCACCGCCGGCTCCCTGCGCGAGCGCCGCCGGGCAGCGTAGGGCCGCCTCACTCCACCCAGGCGATGCGCAAGACGTTGGTGGCGCCGGGGGTGCCGAAGGGGACGCCGGCGGTGACCACCAGCTTGGAGCCGGGCTCGGCGAAGCCCTCGCGCTTGGCGATGGCGGCGGCCTTCTCCACCATCTCGGGGAAGGAGGAGACGTCGGCGGTGTGCACCGCGTGCGCGCCCCACAGCATCACCAGCCGGCGCGCGGTGGCGCGGTCGGAGGTGAGCAGCAGGATCGGCGCGATCGGCCGCCGCCGCGCCGCGCGCAGGGCGGTCGAGCCGCTGGTGGTGTAGGTCACGATGGCGGCCGCCGAGACCGTCAGCGCCACCTGGGCCGCGGCCTCGGAGATGGCGTCGGCGGCGTTGGGCTCGGGCTCGGGGTGCAGCGCCTCGATGATGGCGCGGTAGGAGCGGTCGCGCTCGGTGCGCTGGATGATGCGGCTCATCATCTCCACCGCCTCGACCGGGTACTCGCCCGCCGCCGACTCCGCCGAGAGCATCACCGCGTCGGCCCCGTCGTAGATCGCCGTGGCCACGTCCGAGGCCTCGGCGCGCGTCGGCGCCGGCGCGTGCACCATGGAATCCAGCATCTGCGTCGCCACCACCACCGGCTTGCCGGCCAGACGGCAGGCCCGGATGATCTCCTTCTGCGTGCCCGGCACGTCCTCCGGCGGCAGCTCCACACCCAGGTCGCCGCGCGCGACCATGATGCCGTCGGCAAGCTCCACCAGCTGGTCCAGGCAGGCCACGGCGGCCGGCTTCTCGACCTTGACCATGATGGCGGCGCGCCCGCCCACCAGCTTGCGCAGCTCGGCCACGTCCTCGGGGCGCTGCACGAAGGACTGCGCCACCCAGTCGACCCCCAGCTCCAGCCCGAAGGCGAGGTCGGTCCTGTCCTTCTCCGTCAGCGGCGAGATCGGCAGCACCACGGAGGGGACGTTGACGCCCTTGCGCTCGCCCAGGCGCCCGCCGATCACCACGCGGGTGACGGCGTAGTCAGCCGCCGCTTCCGTCACTTCCAGGCGCAGCTTGCCGTCGTCGAGCAGGATCAGCGCGCCCTCGCGCAGCCCGGCGAAGATCTCCGGATGCGGCAGCGGCGCGCGCTCGCCGTCGCCGGCTGCGGGGTCCAGGTCCAGGCGGAAGCTGCGGCCGCGCTCCAGCAAGGTGCTGCCGCCCTCGAAGCGCCCGACGCGCAGCTTCGGGCCCTGCAGGTCCTGCATGACCGCGACGGGCCGGCCGCTCTCGCGCTCCAGGCCGCGCAGGATGTCGAGGTTGCGGCGATGGTCCTGGTGGGAGCCGTGGCTGAAGTTCATCCGGAAGACGTCGGCGCCGGCCTCGAAGAGGCGGCGGATCACCGCCGGATCGCTGCTGGCGGGCCCCAGGGTGGCGACGATCTTGGCGTTGCGGGCGCGTCTCATGATGCAGAGCCTATGTCGGAAAGCGTTACGATACCAGGATCGCCCTGAAGTCGTTGACGTTTGTGAGGGTCGGTCCGGTGATCAGGAGATCGTCGAGCCCGGCGAAGAAGCCGTAGGCGTCGTTGTCGGCCAGCGCCGCCTTGGCGGAGAGCCCGGCGGCCGCGGCGCGCGCCAGGCTGTCGGGGCTCACCAGCGCGCCGGCGTTGTCCTCGCTGCCGTCGATGCCGTCGGTATCGCAGGCCAGGGCATGGATGCCCGGCAGGCCGTCGAGCGCCAGCGCCAGGGCGAGCTGGAACTCGGCGTTGCGCCCGCCGCGGCCCTTACCCCGAAGCGTCACCGTGGTCTCGCCGCCGGACAGCAGCAGGCAGGGCGCGGCCGCCGGCTGTCCGTGCAGCCGGACCTGGCGGGCGATCCCGGCCATGACGCGGGCGACCTCGCGCGCTTCCCCTTCGATGGCGTCGCCCAGGATCAGCGGCGTCACCCCGGCGGCGCGGGCCACGGCAGCGGCGGCCTCCAGCATGTCCTGCGGCCGCGCCACCAGCCGGAACTCGGCGCGCGCCAGCCGCGGGTCGCCGGGCTTGGGCGTCTCCTCCGCGGCCTCGGCGAGGAAGCGCGCCACCCCGGCCGGCGGCTCGATGCCGTACTTCTCCAGCACGGCCCGCGCCTCGGCGAAGCTGGTCGGGTCCGGCACGGTCGGACCGGAGGCGATGACCTCCGGCCCGTCGCCCGGCACGTCGGAGATCGCCAGGGTGACGACCCGGGCCGGCGCGGCGGCGGCGGCCAGCCGTCCGCCCTTGATCGCCGAGAGGTGCTTGCGCAGACAGTTCATCTCGCCGATCGCCGCGCCCGAGGCCAGCAGCGCGCGGTTCACCGCCTGCTTGTCCTCCAGGGTCAGCCCCGGCGCCGGCAGCGCCAGCAGGGCCGAGCCGCCGCCGCTGATCAGGCAGAGCAGCAGATCGTCGGGGCCCAGACCCTCGGCCAGCGCCAGCATGCGCTCGGCCGCCGCGCGCCCGGCCGCGTCGGGCACGGGATGGGAGGCCTCCACCACCTCGATCCGCTCGGTCGCCACGCCATGGCCGTAGCGGGTCACGACCAGGCCCTCCAGCGGCCCCTCCCAGGCCCGCTCCACGGCCCGCGCCATGGCCCCGGCCGCCTTGCCGGCGCCGACCACGACGCAGCGGCCGGCCGGCGGCTCCGGCAGGGCCGGCGGCACCACCTTGGCCGGATCGGCGGCGGCCAGCCCCGCCTCCCAGAGGCGCAGCAGCAGGGTGCGGGCATCGCGGTCCTTCACGAGGCTCCCTCCTTCTCGTCCTTCAGCAGCAGGCTCGCCGCCAGCGCCAGCAGCAGGAAGCCGACCAGCGTCAGGAAGGCGAGGTCGAAGGCCGCGGCCGGATAGACCGGCGCGCCGTCGCGCATCTCGCCGCGCCAGCCCAGGTCCAGCAGCAGGCCGAGCACCGGCTGGAACAGCGCCCCGGCCCCCACCACGGCGCCGTTCAGCAGGCCGTAGGAGGCACCGACCGCATGGATCGGGGTAATGCTGCGCGCGACGGCGAAGCAGATCGCCATCGATCCCAGTCCCATCCCGGTCAGCAGGAAGAGCGCGGCGAAGAGCGGCCCCGGCAGGCCGGGCAGGTAGAGCAGCGCCGGCAGCGACAGCAGGCCGAGCAGGATGCCGGCGCGCAGGATCGGCATGCGCCGCCCGATGCGGTCGGACAGCCAGCCGGCCAACGGCGAGCCGATCGCCCAGCCGATCAGCAGCAGCGAGGTGTGCCCGGCCGCCTCGGCGCGCGGCATGCCGTGGATCTGCATCAGCCAGGCGACGCCCCAGAGCCCGGCGAAACCCAGCAGCGGCGCGGTCATGGCGCCGCCGATCAGGGCGATGATCCATTGCGCGCGCATGCGCAGCACCAGGCGCAGGCCGCCCTTGGTCGAGGCCGCGCCGCCGCTGTGGCGCGCCGGCGGCGCGTCGGGCCGGCGGTCGCGCACGATCAGCCAGATCGCCACCGCCAGCACGAGGCCACCGGCCGCCGAGGCGGCGAGGGTCGGCCGCCAGCCGACCCAGTCCACCGCCGCCGCCAGCGGCACCTGGCCGCCGATGCCGCCGATCATGCCGAGCATCATGGTCATGCCGGTGAGCTGGGCGAAGCGGCCGGGCGGAAACCAGTTGGTGGCGAGCTTGAGGGTGCCGACGAAGCTGACGGCGGCGCCGACCCCCACCAGCAGGCGGCCGAGATAGGCGAGGTTCAGGTCGGGGGCCAGGGCGAAGAGCAGGCTGCCGGCGCCGCAGCAGGTGGCGCCGGCGGCCAGCAGGCGGCGCGGCCCCCAGGCGTCGGCCAGCAGCCCCACGGGTATCTGCAGCCCGGCGTAGGCGTAGAAATAGATGGCCGAGAGGTTGCCCAGCACCGCCGCGCCGACAGCGAAGTCGCGCATCAGCGAGTCGACCATGACGCTGGGGGCGACGCGCTGGAAGAAGCCGTAGCAGAACAGCAGGGCTCCGAGCAGCCAGACCAGCCAGGGAAGCCAGGGTGGAACCGCCGCGCCGCTCGGGACCTCGGCCCTGCCCGCCGTCGCCGTCAAGGCTGCAGCGCCAGGCGGCGGGTCTGCGTCGCCGCTCCGCCGTCGCTGTAGCTGGCCAGCACCGAGGCGAGGTGCTCGGCCATACGCGCCCCCGCCGCCTCGGGGTCGCGCGCCCGCACGGCCTCGGCGACGCGGCGGTGCTGCTCCAGGAAGCGGGCGTCGTCCTCGGGCGTGGCGTAGAGGCTGTAGCGATGGAAGGCGAAGGAGCGCTCCAGCACCTCGCCGAGCACCGTCATCAGGTGCATGTAGACGGCACTGCCGCTGGCCTTGGCGATGGCGAGGTGGAAGCGCAGGTCGTCCTCGGCCTTGAAGCGCGCCGGCCGCGCGGGGTCGGCCATGGCGGCGAGCGCGGCCTCGATCTCGGCGAGCTGTGCCCGCGTGGCGTTGACCGCGGCGCGCCGGGCGGCCCAGACCTCCAGGTTGGCACGGATCTCGGCCAGGTCGTGCAGGTTGCCGGCATCGGCGCGTATCAGGTGGGCGAGGCCGGAATCGATCGCCTCGGCTGCGGCGATCACGCGGGTGCCGCCGCCCTGCACCGCCGAAACCACGCCCTGGGCCTTGAGCTGTTGCAGCGCGGCCCGCACCGAGACGCGGCTGACGCTCATCATCTCGGCGAGCTGTCTCTCGCCCGGCAGCCGCTCGCCCGGCGCCAGCTCGCCACGGGCGATCAGTCGCAGCAGCTCCCGCGCCACCCGGTCGGCCACATGCTCGCGGGGAATCTGCTGGAAGCGCGGATCCGGAGGCAGGCTGCGCCCGGCCGTGCCCTCTTCCGCCGCTGGGACACTGTTCTCTGGCATCTTTGCTGCACCGCCGGCCGATAGTAGCGGTCCAATGGTATGACCACTTGCGGCGACAGACTGCCGCCCGGACGTCGCGGCCGTCAAGGGAAAGGCCCGGCGGAGAAGGTGGCGGCGGAGAAGCTACCGGCGGCCGGGTGCGCGCAGCAGGACGGTCTCGCGCGGCGAACTGCTGCGCGGTGCCAGGTTCTCGGCGAAGAAGGTGGCGGCACGCTGCATCCAGTCGTCGAAGACGGCCCCGCGCGGCACGTGGCTGGCGCCGTTGGAGATCTGCAACTCGTAGGGAGCGCCGACGGCGTCGAGCACCTGCGCGGTCTGGCGGGCGCGGTTTACCGAGACCACCCGGTCGCGGTCGCCGTGCAGGATCAGGGTCGGCGGCATGGAGCTGACGCCGGTGCGGGCGAGGCGGCCGTCCATGGCGCCGGCCACCGCCACCACGGCACGCACCCGGCCGTCGTGGCTGGCCCGGCCGAGCGCCTGGAAGGCGCCCAGGGAATAGCCGAAGAGGCCGATGCGGTTGGGGTCGACGAAGTGCAGCGAGGCGACGTAGTCGATCGCGTCGCCGACGACCTGATCGCGCAGATGGTAGCGCGAGGGGGCCGCCCGGTTGCCGCTGGGAATGGCGTCGAAGTAGTGGACGGTGAAGACCGCGAGGCCGGCCTCCGCCAGGGCCTCGGCCATGCCGTAGATCAGCTGGCCGCTGCCGATGCCGCTGGCGCCGTGCAAAAGGATCACGGCGGGCAGCGGATGCGCCTGGTCGCGCGGCACGAACATGTCGACGCGGACCTGGCGGTCGTTGCTCTGGAAGGCGGTGATGCCGTCGATGACGCTGGGGCCGGCGAGCATTGGCGAGGCGAGGGGTGCACGGCTTCCGATCAGCAGCGTGACCAGCAGCACGGAAAGCGCGACAAGGCGCAAGAAAGACGCACGACCGACGTCTCCCCCCATGGAGCTCGCCTCCTCTGTTCAATCGATATCCCCGCTATGCGTCTACATCATGGGCGCGCGGGTGATCCAGCATTTTTTGCCGGCTCGGGGCATCGGCTGCGGCTGGCGACGAGGCCTCAGACGCCCCGTTCGGCCACCGGCAGCCAGAGCACCTGCTCGATCCGCGTCGCGCCGGTCAGCAGCATGACCAGACGATCCACGCCCAGGGCGATGCCGGCCGCCTCGGGCATGCCGAAGGCCAGCGCCGCCAGGAAATCCTCGTCGATCGGGTAGCGCTCGCCGTAGATTCGCTGCTTGAGCGCCTGGTCCGCCTCGAAGCGGCGCCGCTGTTCCCCGGCGTCGGTCAGCTCACCGAAGGCGTTGGCCAGCTCGACGCCGGCCAGGTAGAGCTCGAAGCGCTCGGCCAGCCGCGGATCGCCCGGCTTGGGCCGCGACAGTGCCGCCTGGCAGAGGGGATAGTCGTAGAGGATGGTCGGGACCGGCGTGCCGAGCCGCGGCTCGATCCGCTCCAGCATCACCCTGGTGAAGACCGCCAGCCAGTCGTCGTCCGCCGCCACCCGCACGCCGGCGCGCCGGGCGCCGGCGGCCAGCAATGCGGCATCGGGGTTCCAGGGGTCCGGCGTGGTGGCGAGCAGGTCGATGCCGGCCCAGCGCTCGAAGGCCTCCGTGACCGAGACGCGCTGCACCGGCGCCAGGGGGTCGCAGACCCGGCCCTCGACCTCGACGCGGCGGCAGCCCGCCGCCTCGGCACAGGCGGCCAGCAGCCCCGCGCAGTCGTCCATCAGCGCCTCGTAGCCCTCGCCGGCCCGGTACCACTCCAGCAGGGTGAACTCGGGATGGTGCCAGGCGGCGCGCTCGCCGTTGCGCCACACCCGCGCCAGGGCGAAGAGCCGCGGCTCGCCGGCCACCAGGAGCTTCTTGCAGGCGAACTCCGGCGAGGTGTGGAGATGGAGCGTGGAGCGCGCGCCGTCCGGCGCCCGCAGTTCCGTGGCGAAGGCCTGCAGGTGCGGCTCCAGGCCGGGCGAAACCTGCAGCGCCGGGGTCTCCACCTCGACGAAGCCGCGCGCGGCGAAGAAGCCGCGGATCGCCGCGGTGACGGCGGCGCGCTTCATCAGGAAGGGACGTCGCCGGGCATAGGCCTCGGGGTGCCAGGCGGGGGTGGTGGTCTGCATCTCGGCGCCTTCTCGCTGCGACGTTGAGCCAGGAGGGGCAAGCTGTTACGTTCCGCGCCATCCGGAAGCAAGCTCGGGTCCCAGGCACGTGAAGGTAAACGCAAGCGCCCTGCGCAACGGTAACGTCATCGACATGGATGGCAGGCTCTACGTCATCCTGAAGGCGGACAACATCCAGCCCGGCAAGGGCAACCCCGTCACCCAGCTGGAGATGCGGCGGCTGTCCGACGGCGTGAAGACCTCGGAGCGCTTCCGCACCACCGAGCAGGTGGAGCGCGCCTTCATCGAGGAGAGCGACTTCCAGTTCCTCTACGACGAGGGCGAGGGCTACGCCTTCATGCAGACCGAGACCTTCGAGCAGGTCTCGGTGCCCAAGGAGGTGATCGGCGAGCCGGGCGTCTACCTGCAGGAAGGCATGGTGGTGCAGATCGCGCTGCACGACGGCGTGCCCGTCAGCGTCACCCTGCCGCAGCGGGTGACGCTGGAGGTGGTCGAGACCGAGCCGGTCATCAAGAACCAGACCGCCACCTCCTCCTACAAGCCGGCCATGCTCTCGAACGGCGTGCGCTCGGCGGTGCCGCCCCACGTCGCCGCCGGCACCCGCATCGTCGTCAACACCGCCGACGGCAGCTACATCGAGCGCGCCAAGGACTGAGGCCCGCGATCCTCGTCATCCTGAGCGAGAGCGAAGGATCTCGATCCGTAAGCGCCTGCCTCCTATGGCCGCTTTGTCTCACGCGGAGCCGCGGAGGACGAGCCTTGCCGCAGTTCCGTGCTCTCCGCGGCTCCGCGTGAGACAAGACAAGACGACCTGCTCGCCGCAGTGCTGCCCGCCTGTGCCGAACGGCACGAGATCCTTCGCTTTCGCTCAGGATGACGGCGCAGGGGACAGGTCCCTACAGCCGCTTCTCGAAGAAGAGGCTCAGCGGGTCGGGGGCGTAGCCGCCGAAGGGGCCGCGCTCGCGGTAGCCGGCCTTGCGGTAGAGGCCCAGCGCTTCGGGCTGCTTCACGCCGGTCTCCAGCCGCAGCAGCGACAGGCGCAGCGCCCGCGCCTCGGCCTCGATCGCCTCCAGCAGGCCGCGGCCGAGCCGACGCCCCCGGGCCGCCTCGCCGAGATACATGCGCTTGATCTCGCCCCAGCCCAGGCCCGCTTCCTCGCCCTGCGACACCAGGCCGCCGGTGCCGACCGCCCGCCCCTCCAGCCGCGCGACCAGGAAACGCACCCCCGGCCCGCGCAACGCCTCGAGGTCGAGCAGGTGGTTGCTCTCCGCGGGATAGAGCGCGGCGTGGTAGGCGTCGCTCTCGGCCAGCAGCGCCAGGACTTCCGGCTGCCCGGGATCCTCGACGGCAATGGCCGCGGGGGCGATGGCCGAGGGGGCGATGCTCGCGCTCACGCCGGCCGCACCAGGGCGTGGCGGCCGCTCACGGGGTACTGCGGATCCTCGTAGCCGGGGGTCGAGAGCTTGCCGCGCGGCACCAGGGAGTCGAAGAAGGCCTCGTCCTCCGGGCCGTAGGGCGCGTCGAGCGCGGCGACATAGGCCTGCCACTGCTCCAGGGTGCGCGGCCCTGCCAGCACCGAGGTCACCAGGGCGTTGTTGAGGCACCAGCGCAGCGCCAGCGCGCCCGGCAGCGTGCCGCGGGCCTCGGCGTGGGCCTTGAGCCGCTGCGCCAGGGCCAGGGACTCCGGCCGCCACTCGGTCTCCAGGATGCGCCTGTCGCCCCGCCCCGCCCGGCTGCCGGCCTCGGGCGCCTCCGCCGAGGCGTACTTGCCGGTCAGCACGCCACGCGCCAGCGGAGAATAGGGCACGACGCCGACGCCGAAGTGGCCACAGGCCGGCAGGTAGTCGACCTCGGCCAGGCGGTTGGTGGCGTTGTAGAGCGGCTGCGCCGCCACCGGCCGCGGCAGCCCGGCGGCCTCGGCCAGACGCACCAGCTCGGCGATCTGCCAGCCCCAGAAGTTGGAGAAGCCCCAGTAGCGGATCTTGCCGGCGCCGAAGGCATCGGCGAGCGCCCCCACCGTCTCCTCCAGCGGCGTCGCCCGATCCTCGCGGTGCAGGTACCAGAGGTCGACGTGGTCGGTCGCCAGGCGGCGCAGCGAGCCCTCGAGCGCCTGCAGCATCCAGCGCCGGCTGAGTCCGCCCTGGTTCGGCCCCTTGCCCATGGGATTGCCGACCTTGGTCGCCAGGATCCAGTCGTCGCGACGGCCGGCCAGGACGCGGCCCAGGATGCGCTCGGACTCGCCGCCGCAGTAGACGTCGGCGGTGTCGACGAAGTTGACCCCGCCCTCCTCCGCCTCGCGGATGATGCGCTCGGAGTCCGCCGCATCGGTGGCCCCGCCGAACATCATGGTGCCGAGGCAGAGCGCGCTGACCTGCAGGCCGGTCCGGCCGAGAGGGCGGTATTGCATGGGGGCTCTCTCCCTTGGTGCTGCGGACTACTCTCTCGGAACCGCCCGGACGGCCATCGTCGACGTCGTCATCGCGAGCGACCGGAGGGAGCGCGGCGATCCAGGGCCGCAGCCTCTGGCCCCTGGATTGCTTCGCTCCGCTCGCAATGACGACCGGCAGCCGCGGTCACTCTGTACTCCCTGCCCTTCTCACACGTTGAGCAGCAGGTGCTCGCGCTCCCAGGAGGAGATGACCTGCTGGTAGGCCTCCAGCTCCGCCTGCTTCACCGCCCAGACCGCGTCGACGAAGCTCTCGCCGAGCACGTTCTTCAGGTTGCGGGAGGAGGAGAAGCGGTTGAGCGCGTCGTAGAGCGTCCGCGGCAGGGTATGCGCCAGGCGGTAGGCGCTGCCCTCGATCGGCGGCCGCGGCTTCAGGTTCTGGGTCATGCCGAGGTAGCCGCAGGCCAGCGAGCCGGCGATCGCCAGGTAGGGATTGGCGTCGGCGCCCGGCACCCGGTTCTCGACCCGGCGGGCGGCCGCCTCCGCCTGCGGCACGCGCAGGCCGACGGTGCGGTTGTCGTAGCCCCAGTGGGTGTTGATCGGCGCGTCGGTGTCCGGCATCAGCCGCCGGTAGGAGTTGACGTTGGGCGCGAAGAGCGGCATCGCCGCCGGCAGGTGCTTCTGCAGCCCGGCGATATAGGCCTGAAAGGCGCGGCTGTCGCGGCCGTTGCGGTTGGCGAAGACGTTGCGGCCGGCGGCGTCCAGCACGGACTGGTGGATGTGCATGGAGCTGCCGGGCTCGCCCTGCATCGGCTTCGACATGAAGGTGGCGTAGAGCTGGTGGCGCAGCCCGGCCTCGCGCACCGTGCGCTTGAAGAGAAAGGCCTGGTCCGCCTGCTCCAGCGCCGGCCCGTGGTTGAAGTTCATCTCCATCTGCGCCGCGCCGGCCTCGTGGCTCAAGGTGTCGATGTCGATGCGCGAGGCCTCGCAGAAGTCGTAGATCTCCTCGAACATCGGGTCGAACTCGTTGACCGCGTCGACGCCGTAGGCCTGGCGGCTGGTCTCGCGGCGGCCGGAGCGGCCGATCGGCGGGCGCAGCGGATAGTCGGGATCCTCGTTGCGCTCGACCAGGTAGAACTCCAGCTCCACAGCCGTGATCGGCGTCCACTGCCGGGCCTCGAAGAGCTCGACCACCCGCTTCAGCACCTGGCGGCAAGCGAAGGGCACCGGCGTGCCGTCGAAGTAGTAGGCGTCGCAGATCACCTGCGCCGTCGGCTCCGGGTACCAGGGCACCAGGCGGATCGTCTCGGGGTCCGGCTTGAGGTAGACGTCCGAGGTGGCCGGGTTGATGACGCCGTCGTCGACGGGATAGCTGCCGGTGACGGTCTGGACGAAGATCGCCTCGGGAATGCGCAGGCCGTTCTTGTGCATGCCCTGAATGAACTTCTGGGCGGGCAGGATCTTGCCCCGGGCAATACCGGCCATGTCGGGCACGAGGCACTCGACTTCCTCGATTCGGTGCTCCTTGAGGAAGTCTTCTATGGCTGACATCTCTTCTTCTCTGCACGAACGGCCGGCCGCGGCCGCGCCGGCAGAGCTAGCACCGGCTTGCTTTCCTGGCAAGCGACGGGCCTTATCTCGACTTCCGCCCGACTTCCGCGAAGAGGATCCATGCCGCGCGCTGAGCACGTCGAGTCCTGGTACGCCGCCACGGCCCGTCCCGCCCCCGAGCACCCCGCGCTGAGCGAGAGCCTGGAGGCCGACGTCTGCATCGTCGGCGCCGGCTACACCGGCCTGCACACGGCCATCGAGCTGGCGCAGCGCGGCCTCTCCGTGGTGGTGCTGGAGGCGAAGCGGGTCGGCTGGGGCGCCTCGGGGCGCAACGGCGGGCAGATCTGCACCGGCTACGCCAGCGGCATGGAGAAGATCGAGCGCTGGATGGGGCGCGAGGACGCGCGCCGCCTCTTCGACCTGGCCGAGGAGTCCAAGGCCATTCTGCGCGAGCGGATCGAGCGCTTCGCCATCGACTGCGGCCTGACCTGGGGCTACCTGCTGGCCGCCGACCGGCCGCGCGAGCTGCGCGAGTGCGAGGACTGGGCCGAACGCGCCGAACGCGACTACGGCTACCGCGAGCTGGAGCTGATCCGCGGCCGCGACGCGGTGCGCCACCTGATCGACTCGCCGCGCTACAGCGACGCCCTGCTGGACCGCGGCGCCGGGCACCTGCACCCGCTCGACTACTGCCTGGGCCTGGCCGCCGGCGCGGCGAGCCTCGGCGTGCGGATCTTCGAGGACAGCGCCGCGACGGCGATCGACCGCGGCGAGCCGGCCCTGGTCCGCACCGCCCGCGGCCAGGTGCGCGCCCGCTTCGTGGTGGCGGCCGGCAACGCCTATCTGAACGGCCTGCTGCCGGAGATCCGCGGCCGCATCATGCCGGTGGGCACCTACATCGGCGCGACCGAGCCGCTCGGTGCCGAGCGCGCCGCGGCGCTGCTGCCGCAGAACCACGCCGCCGCCGACATGAAGTTCGTGCTCGACTACTTCCGGCGCTCGCCCGACCACCGGCTGCTGTTCGGCGGGCGGGTCAGCTATTCCAAGCTGCCCCCGCCGGGGCTCAAGACCGCGATGCGCCGCGCCATGCTGAAGGTCTTCCCGCAGCTCGCCGACGTCGGCATGGACTACGCCTGGGGCGGCTACGTCGCCATCACGATGGAGCGCTCACCCGACCTCGGCCGGGTCGCGCCGAACCTCTACTACGCCCAGGGCTTCTCCGGCCAGGGCGTGACGCTCACCGGCATCGCCGCGCGGGTGCTGGCCGAGGCCATCACGGGCCAGGCGGAGCGCTACGACCTCTTCGCCCGCCTGCCGCACACGCCCTTCCCCGGTGGCCCCCTGCTGCGCACCCCGACCCTGGCGCTCGCCATGCTCTGGCACCGCCTGCAGGACCTGCTGCCTTAGTCTTCGGCCGTGCGCCGTCCTGTGCTAGCCTGCCCCGGTTGCAGCGCTGGAGGCCGGCAATGCCCGCGAGCACCACCATGACCATCCGCCTCGAACCCGAGGTCGAGGAGAAGCTCGCGCGGCTCGCCGAGGACAGGCGCCGCAGCCCGGCCCGTCTCGCCGCCGAGGCCGTGGCCCTCTATGTGGACCGCGAACTGGACGCCGTCGAAGGAATCCGCCGCGGGCTGGCCGACATCGAAGCCGGACGACTCGTCCCGCACGAGGAGGCCATGGCCGAGCTCGACGCCGTGATCGCCGCGATCGAGCCGGAACCGGATAGGTGACACGGCCGGTCGTCTGGTCCCGCGACGCCCTCGACGACCTCAAGTCCCAGGCCGCCTACATCGCTCGCAGGAATCGGAGGGCGGCGCAGCGCGTGGCGAAGCGCATCCGCGAAGCCGGAGAGGCACTGGGTGAAAAGGCGACCGGCCGACGGGGACGCGTCGCCGGCACCTACGAGAAGTCGGTGACCGGCCTTCCCTACGTCCTCGCCTACGCCCTGCGGACTCTGCCGAACGGGCTGGAAACGATCGTCGTGCTTCGTGTCGTCCACACGGCCCGCGACTGGCCGCCGGGCAGCCTGCCGCCGTGATCGCCTACTCTTCGGTCAGCCCCTTCAGGGCCAGGCGCTCGGTTTCCAGGCCGCGCTCCCAGACCATGTCGCGCCAGGCCGGGTCCTCGGGCGCGAAGCAGGCCCGCAGCTCGGCGCGGATCTCGCGGCCCCGGGGCGAGTCCCATTCGCCCCGCCGCCACAGCCAGTTGCGCGCACGCAGGGCGCCGAAGACGCGGTCGAGCGGCTGCGTGCCGTACTCCAGGGCTATCCAGGTGTAGCGCCGGCCGGGGTCGCGGCCGACGATGCCGCGGCCGTTGGTGCCGACCAGCGGTGCCGAGGTCGAGGTGCCGGTGTCGGGCGAGGTCACGTCGCCGCCGTACCAGGCTTCGGCGCGGGCGTATTCCGGCGTGCCGGGCGGATGGTCGACGATGCGCTCGCCGTGGCCGTAGGGACCCAGGCCGGTGTGGTAGTCGACCACCGCGACCTCGCGCAGCGTCGCCGGCAGGGCGTCGAAGATCGCCTCCAGGGCGCGGCGCGCGCGCGTCGGCCCCTCGCCGCCGAAGAAGAGGCCGTCGGCGTGGCGGTACTGCCCGCCCGACAGCGCCTGCTGGAAGGCGGCCGGGCCGTGCTCCCGGCGATAGGCCTCCAGCGCCGCACCGGTCTCCGCCAGCGTCGCCTCGTCCCAGGACTCGGGGCAGAGGATGGGATGCAGGGCGTCGTAGCCGGAGTTCTCCGGCAGCGCGGCGGCGAAGTCGAGGAAGTTGCGGTTGAGGTCGACGTTCTCCTCGGTCTCGCGGCGCAGGTGGGCGAAGCCGAAGGGATTGACGGCGTGCACCAGCAGGGCCGCCGTGTCCGCCGGCAGCTCCTTCCAGAGGCCGCGCTCCAGCCACCCCACCTGAACGCCGGAGCCGCAGGGCCCCTCGGTGCCGTGGGTGCCGGAGAGGGTGACCAGCAGGCGCGAGGCCTCGCGCGGGCCCACCCAGGCGCAGTCCGTGGTCAGGACCTCGCCCTCGGGGCCGCGCGCCGGGCTCTCGTAGCGCGAGGTCAGGGCGCCGGCGGCCTCGGCCGCACGCAGGAAGCGGTCGCGCCCCTCGGCGTAGCCGGCTGTGAAGTGATCGGCGGGTCGCATCGAGCCTCCTGCTCTCTCGGGATCGTGAAGGCGCCGCCTCTTTCCGGCAGCACCCCTGCGCCCTAAACTAGGGAGATGAGCCCACGCCCGGCAAGCCTGCTGCTGGCCCTGGTGCTGCTCGCGGCGGGCGCCGCGCCCGCCACGTCGGACCAGAACGACCCGCGCCTCGAT
>SR_TP_S13solDRAFT_1000173_pt1 | contig 31978 bp, 35 predicted proteins | sample SodReaTP_S13sol_FD_11159 | JGI IMG/M metagenome (IMG submission 11159)
TCTGCCGCGACCACACCAACGACTACTGCGAATACGACGCCCCCGCCGAGGACGGCTTCGACCTGTACTTCCCGGATTACGAGACCCTGCTGAAGTACTGCAAGAAACGCTTCAAGAAGTGGAAAAGAGGTTGAAGGCAGTGGCTAGTGGCAAGTCTCAAGTGGCAAGGTAAAAACCCATTTCCCTCTCCCTCAGGGAGAGGGTCGGGGCGAGGGTGGTTTCCCTTGCCACTTGAGACTTGCCACTAGCCACTTACAACCCCAATTCCCTGAAATCCCCAAGCCCCACGAATTCCCCCGTGTCCATCTCCGCCTGCCGGGTATCCGGTCGGCGCACCGCACGCAGGTGGGCAATGCCGTAGTCCCGGGCCGAACGCAGCACGTCCAGGTTGTCGTCCACCAGCAGGGTCCTGTCCGGGTCATAGGGTTCCCGACGCCGCAGATGATCCCAGAACCCCGGCTCCTCCTTGGCGCGGCCCAGGTCATGGGCGCTCACCAGACGATCAAAGTGACAGCCGATGCCGGTACAGGCCAGCTTGAGGTCCAGGCTGTCCCGGTGGGCGTTGGTCACCAGCATCACCTGCCGTCCGCTCTCGCGCACCGCAGCCAGAAACCCCTCCACGTGCTGATGTACCGCGATCAGATGCATCACCTCGCGCTTGAGGGCCACGATGTCCAGCTCCAGCTCGCGGCTCCAGTAATCCAGGCAGTACCAGACCAGCTGGCCACGCACGGCGCCGGTACGCTCGCGCACCAGGATCTGGGCCTCGGTCTCGTCCATGCCCCGGACCTGGGCCAGGCGCCGGGGCAGGTGCTCCAGCCAGAAATGATTGTCGAAGTGCAGATCCAGGAGGGTGCCGTCCATGTCCAGCAGTACGGTGGAGATCCGGGACCAGTCAGGGGCCATCGAGGATGTCTTGGGGGTGTCATGCATGGGCATCATTGTGTCCTAAATGCGCCCCGGACCATAGCCCCGGCCGAGCCCCGGACCGGCCCCGGGCTGCGCTACAATGAGGGTTCGCCCGTGTACCCCGGGCAAACCAGGAATCAGACGGCAGGAGACCGACGTGCGCAAGAAACCCCGCATCCTCAACAGTCGCACCGTAGCGCGCAGCCGGTTGTTTCACGTAGAGGAACTGGAGCTGGAATTCTCCAACGGCGTGAACACCCGCTACGAGCGGCTGGTGGGATCGGGCAACGGCGCCGTGCTCATCGTGCCGGTGATGGACGACGGCACGGTACTGCTGATCCGGGAATACGCCGCCGGCACCGATCGCTACGAGCTGGCCCTGCCCAAGGGCCGTATCGAGGCCGGGGAGGAAATACTGGCGGCCGCGAACCGGGAGATCATGGAAGAGATCGGCTACGGCGCCCGCTCCCTGATCCATCTCACCTCGCTCACGGTCGCCCCCGGTTATCTCAGCCACAGCACCCACGTGGTCCTGGCCCGGGATCTCCATGAACAACGCCTGGAGGGGGACGAGCCCGAGGATATCGAGGTAGTGCCCTGGCCCCTGGAACAACTGGAACAACTCCATGAGCGCGACGATTTCACCGAGGCCCGCAGCATCGCGGCCCTGTACCTGGCCCGCAACCGGATCCGCTCATGAATGATCCAAGCCCCCTGCCCGGTGGACTGTCCCTGGAGCACCTGCGCAACAACGTCTGTCTGATCGCCCGGGAGGCGGGGGCGCGCATCCTGGCCATCTACGAAGAGGTCTTCGAGGTACAGGAAAAGGACGACCGTTCGCCGCTGACCGAGGCCGACCTTGCCGCCCACCGCCACATCCTGGGCGCCCTCAAGGAACTCACCCCCGAACTGCCCGTGCTCTCCGAGGAATCGGACCAAATCCCCTGGTCGGTGCGGGCCGGCTGGAGCACCTACTGGCTGGTGGACCCACTGGACGGCACCCGTGAATTCGTCAAACACAACGGCGAGTTCACCGTCAACATCGCCCTGATCCATGATCAGGTGCCGGTGCTCGGCGTGGTGCACGCGCCGGCGCTGGGCCTGTGTTACCGGGCGGCCCGTGGCCTGGGTGCCGAGCGCAGCGAACAGGGCGGTGAACCCACGCCCATACGCATCAGCCGGCGGCGCAAACGCCCGGTGGTGGCCGGCAGTCGCTCCCACGGCAGCGAACGCATGGGTGCATTCCTGGAGCGCCTGGGAGACCACGAGTTCCTGCCCATGGGCAGTTCACTGAAACTCTGCCTGGTGGCCGAGGGCCGCGCCGACATCTATCCCCGCCTGGGCCCCACCAGCGAATGGGACACTGCCGCCGCCCAGTGCATCGTCACAGAAGCTGGCGGGCAGGTACTGGATCTGCAGGGCCAGCCCCTGCGCTGCAACACCGGCGAATCCCTGCTCAACCCGGAGTTCATCGTGGTGGGGGATGCGCGCTGGCTGGATAAGCTTGGGATAGAGCGTGAGGCGTGAGGCGTGAGGCGTGAGGCGTGAGGCGTGAGGCGTGAGGCGTCCAAAGTATAAATCCCCTCCCCCTCAGCGTGAGGGCTAGGGTATGGGTGGTTTTAGCCCTTTGCCTTTCCGCCTATCCCCTAACGCTTCACCCCTCACAACACCCTACAAACGCTTCTTCAATCCCGCCTCGTGCAGCAGCGTGGCGGCGATCTCCTCCACGGACATGAAGGTGATATTGATGAAGGGGATCTTCTCCCGGCGGAACAGGGCCTCGGCGGCCATCAGTTCCCTGCGGCACTGCTCCGGGCTGGAGTAGGGGCTGTCGGGGCGGCGTTCACTGCGAATCTGCTGCAGGCGTTCCGGGTCCACGGTGAGGCCAAACAACTTGTTGCGATAGGGGGTGATAAGGCCCGGCAGGTCACCGCTGTCGAAGTCATCTTCCGTCAGCGGGTAGTTGGCCGCCTGGATGCCGAACTGCAGGGCCAGGTACAGGCAGGTCGGGGTCTTGCCGCTGCGTGACACGCCCATGAGGATCACGTCCGCCATGGGGTACTCACGCACCACCGCGCCATCATCATTGGCCAGGGCGAAGTTCAGGGCATTGATGCGCCGGGTATAGGTGTGCAGATTGCCCATGCCATGGGAACGCCCGGTCACATTGGAGGCGGGCACCCCCAGGGCCTCTTCCAGGCCATTGGTGTAGGTCTCGAACAGGTCGAACACCACACCCTTGCAACGACTGGCCAGCGCCTCCCGCAGCTTGCGGTCAATGAGGGTGCTGAATACCAGGGGCGGCGCGCCCTCCTGTTCCGCTGCTCGCGCGATGCGCACCAGGGCATGATCCAGCTTCTCCATGGAGTCCACGAAGGGCAGGTTCACGGGATTGAACTGCACCTGATCAAACTGCGTGAGCAGGGTATGACCCAGGGTCTCGGCGGTGATGCCAGTGCCGTCGGAGACGTAGAAAACGGGGCGGGAGGTCATGGGATGTAGGGCCAAGGATGAAGGATGAAGGATGAAGGATGAAGGATGAAGGCTTAGTGTAGCCGGCTGAATTCAGCCTTCATCCTTGTGCCTTCAACCTTATTCCCCTTTCCCCGCCAGACGCATCCAGGTATCCACCACAGTGTCCGGGTTCAGGGAGATACTCTCGATCTTCTGATCCATGAGCCACTGGGCCAGGTCCGGATAGTCTGACGGGCCCTGACCGCAAATGCCTATGTACTTGCCGGCCCGGTGGGCCGCCTCGATGGACATGGCCAGCATCTTCTTCACGGCCGGATCACGCTCATCGAAACCACCGGCCACCAGACCGGAATCACGGTCCAGACCCAGGGTGAGCTGGGTCAGATCGTTGGAGCCGATGGAGAAGCCGTCGAAGAACTCCAGGAACTCGTCGGCCATCACCGCATTGGAAGGGATCTCGCACATCATGTAGATCTTCAGGCCGTTCTCGCCGCGCTTGAGCCCCATCTCGCCCAGCAGCTTGATGACGCCCTCGGCCTCGGTCAGGGTGCGCACGAAGGGCACCATGATCACCACGTTGGTCAGGCCCATGTCATTGCGTACACGGCGCACCGCCTGGCACTCCAGTGCGAAACAGTCGCGGAAATCCTCGGACAGATAGCGCGAGGTACCCCTAAAGCCGATCATGGGGTTTTCCTCGTCCGGTTCGTAACGCTCACCGGCCAGCAGGTTGGCGTACTCGTTGGACTTGAAGTCCGAGAGGCGCACGATCACCGGCTTGGGGGCGAAGGCGGCACCCAGGGTGCTGATCCCCTCCACCAGGCGATCCACGTAGAAACTCACCGGATCCTTGTAACCGGCGATGCGCTTGTCCACCTCGGCACGCAGCTCATCGGGCAGGGTGTGGTATTCCAGCAGCGCCTTGGGATGCACCCCGATCATGCTGTTGATGATGAATTCCAGGCGCGCCAGGCCCACACCCGCGTTGGGAATGCTGCTGAAGTGAAAGGCACGGCCCGGATTGCCGACGTTCATCATCACCTTTACGGGCAGGTCAGGCATGCTGTCAGTGCGGGTGCGCAACACCTCGAAATCCAGCTTGCCCTCGTAGACCCGGCCCTCGTCCCCTTCAGAGCAGGAAACGGTGGCGTCGGTGCCGTCGGGCAGCAACTCGGTGGCATTGCCACAGCCCACCACGGCGGGGATGCCCATCTCACGGGCAATGATGGCGGCGTGACAGGTGCGCCCGCCCCGGTTGGTGACGATGGCGGCGGCGCGCTTCATCACCGGCTCCCAGTCGGGATCGGTCATGTCGGTGACCAGCACGTCGCCGGCCTCCACCTTGTGCATATCATCCAGGCCGCTCACCACGCGGATCTTGCCCGCGCCGATCTTCTGGCCGATGGCGCGACCGGTGACCAGCACCTTGCCGCCCTTCTGCTTGAGATGGAAGCGTTCGATCACCTGGCCATCGGCCCGGCTCTCTACGGTCTCCGGTCGGGCCTGGACGATGTACAGGCCACCATCGACCCCGTCCAGGGCCCACTCGATATCCATCGGGCGGCCGTAGTGCTTCTCGATGATCATCGCCTGCTTGGCCAGGGCGGTGACCTGCTCGTCGGTGAGACAGAAACGACTGCGCTCGGCAGCCGCCACTTCCACGGTACGGGTCTGCTCCTTGCCTTCGCCGAAAATCATCTTGATGGCCTTGGAACCCATATTGCGGCGCAGGATGGCCGGGCGGTCTTGCGCCAGGGCGGGCTTGTAGACGTGGAACTCGTCTGGATTCACGGCCCCCTGCACCACGGTCTCACCCAGGCCCCAGGCACCGGTAATGAACACCGCGTCCCGGAAACCGGACTCGGTGTCCAGGGTGAACATCACACCACTGGCGCCCACATCGCTGCGGGCCATACGCTGGATACCGGCGGAGAGCGCCACATCAGCATGATCGAAACCCTGATGCACCCGGTAGGAGATGGCCCGGTCGTTGTAGAGGGATGCGAACACCTCGTGGATGGCCTTGAACACCGCATCCTCACCGCGCACGTTGAGGAAGGTCTCCTGCTGGCCGGCGAAGGAGGCGTCGGGCAGATCCTCGGCAGTGGCCGAGGAGCGCACGGCCACGGTGCACTCACCGTCGGTCTCGGACTCCAGACGCTTCCAGGCCTCGCGGATGGCATCGGTCAGCTGCTGCGGGAATGGCGTCTCCACCACCCATTTGCGGATGTTGCGACCCGCCTCGCGCAGGGCGTTGATGTCGTCCACGTCCAGCTTGGTCAGCAGCTCGTTGATGCGCTTGTCCAGGTCCTTGTGGCGCAGGAACTCGCGGTAGGCCTCGGCCGTGGTGGCAAAGCCCCCGGGCACCTGAACACCAGCCTCGGACAGGCCGCTGATCATCTCGCCCAGAGAGGCGTTCTTGCCACCCACACGGGGCACATCGTCCATGCCCAGTTCGTCGAACCACAGCACATACTCACTCATTGCCAGACCTCCGCATCAAGCTCGGACTTCACCTGCGCTCAGGTGTCGCAGGGGGTGAATGCACATACCCGGACTTTGGATGATCTCCGCAGTCAGGGCAACCTCAATAAAATTCAGTTGATCCGGTACAAAACCATAGTCGGACCAGGGCCAAATCCCGAACCGCTCAGCGCCCGCCGCCCAACCCATCTATATGATATAGCTGACAGTATAAAGCCAAAAGCGGCTGTGCGACACGCCGGGCCAGGACCGGACCCTGTTAATATGGAACCATTGGCCCTGATTCTGGACAAAAAACCGTCAGCCACACCCACTTACCCCCGTCTGGACACTAGTACACCCACGGTCCCGGGACCAAGGACACACGCATGTATTTCATCATCCCCAGGCGATTTCTACTGCCTCTGGCTCTCCTGCTGCTGCCTTTGGCAGCCACCAGCGGCGAAGCGGACAGGCAGGAAATCCGAGAGCAATCCATCCATGGCTGGGTCGAGCAGATCATCCTCAAGCCGGAGAACATCCAGCTCAACGCCAAGATGGACACCGGTGCCACCACCTCATCCCTCAATGCGCTGAACAAGGAGATCTTCGAACGCGACGGAGAGGAATGGATCGCCTTCGACATCCTCAACCCCGAAGACGAGAACGACACCAAGCGCCTGGAGCGCAAGATCACGCGCTATGCGCGCATCATCCGCCACGACGGCAACCACCAGCGCCGCCCGGTGGTGAACATGGAGATCTGCATGGGCCAGCATGTACGGGAAGCGGAGGTCAGTCTCATTGACCGGACCGAACTCACTTACCAGGCCCTGATCGGACGCAATCACATGGCGGGCATCATCCTGCTGGACTCCGCCCACAAGAACCTGCAGCCACCGCGGTGCGAGGACTGAGCAGCCCGCCGTGAAACGATTCCACCTCACACTCCTGGTGATGGCCCTGCTGATCACCAGTCTGAGCGTCGTCTATTACAAGGTCACTGTACTCGGCTTCCCCCTGCAACCGGCCCAGACCGTGGACAACTGGGTGGTAGAGGCCCGGGTGGCCTTCGAGCCCACCGGCGGTGCGGTCACGGCACAGCTGGTGCTGCCCGACAATCCGCCCGGCTATGGCATTCTGGACGAGAACTTCATCTCCCGGGGCTACGGTCTGACCACCGCCCGACGGGGTGAGAACCGGGAGGCCCATTGGACCACCCGCTCGGCCAGTGGCCGGCAGGTGCTCTACTACCGGGCGACCGTCTATGAACTCAACCGCAATGGCCACGACGACGCCCCCTACCCCGGCCCGGTAACCGTGCCCGATTATGGCGAGCCCTATCATTCCGCGGCCATGGCCCTGCTGGATGACGTGCGCGAGCGTTCCGCCGACATCACCAGTTTCGCCTCGGTGCTGGTGAGTGAACTCAATGCCCCCACCCCCAGCGAAAACGCCGCCCTGTTTGTCCAGCGCGACGCCTCGGATACCGACAAGGTGGCTACCACAATCTCCCTGCTGGCCGGCGCCCGCATCCCTGCGCGCATGGTCCATGGCATCACCCTCACCGACTGGGCCCGGGAGGCCAGCCCCGTAACCTGGCTGGAGGTGCACAACACCCGGGAGTGGATCCCCATCAACCCCCACAACGGTACCACCGGTTACCCCAACAACTTCCTGCTCTGGTGGCATGGAGACACGCAGCCGCTGAACCTTGAGCGGGCCACAAGTCCGCAGATCAGCTTCGCGGTGACACGCAACATCCACGACGCCATCGACGTGGCCGAGCAGCGGGCCCAGCTCATGGACTCCAAGCTGGTGGAGTTCTCCCTGTTCGGCCTGCCGGTGCAGACCCAGAACATGTACCGGGTGCTGCTGATGGTGCCCGTGGGCGCGCTGATCATCGTGCTGTTGCGCAATATCGTGGGCATCCAGACCTTCGGCACCTTCATGCCGGTGCTCATCGCCCTGTCCTTTCGCGAGACCCAGCTGCTGGGCGGCGTGGTGCTGTTCACCCTGATCGTGTCCCTGGGCCTGGCCATTCGCTTTTACATGGAGCACCTGAAATTGCTGCTGGTGCCGCGCCTGGCCGCCGTGGTCATCGTCGTGGTCATGCTCATGGCCGCCATCAGCATACTCAGCCACAACCTGGGCATCGAACAGGGCCTCACACTCGCCCTGTTCCCCATGGTCATCCTGGCCATGACCATCGAGCGCATGTCCATCGTCTGGGAAGAACACAGCCCCCAGGATGCCATCAAGCAGGGCCTGGGCAGCCTGGCGGTGGCGGCGGTGAGTTACCTGTTCATGATCAACCGCCAGCTGGAACACCTGATCTTCGTGTTCCCGGAACTGCTGCTCATCGTGCTGGCCCTGACCCTGCTGCTGGGCCGCTACACCGGCTACCGGCTCACGGAACTGGTGCGCTTCAAGGCGCTGGGCAAGGCCTGAGCCATGGGCCGCTGGTTCATCTCGCCATGGGAGCTTCGCCGCCGGGGGGTGCTGGGCATGAATGCCCGCAACGGCGCCTTCATTGCCCGCTACAACCCGCGGCGCAACTACCCCCTGGTGGACGACAAACTGCAGACCAAGGCGCTGGCCCTTGAAGCGGGTATCGCCGTACCCGAACTCTACGGTGTCATCGAGACCCAGCAGCAGATCAAGCGCCTGGGAAAGCTGCTCGAGGGACGGGAGGACTTCGTCATCAAGCCCGCCCACGGTGCCGGCGGTGACGGCATCCTGGTCATCACCGGACGCATGGGCGAAGGCTTTCGTCGCGCCAACGGCAAACTCATGGACCTGGAAGGTGTCGCCCACCATGCGGCCAATATCCTGAGCGGCATGTACAGCCTGGGCGGTCAGCCGGACAAGGCCATGATCGAATACCGGGTGCAGTTCGATCCGCTGTTCGAAAAAGTGAGCTTTCAGGGCGTCCCGGACATTCGCACCGTGGTCTACCGGGGCTACCCGGTCATGGCCATGGTGCGCCTGCCCACCCGGGAGGCCGACGGCAAGGCCAACCTGCATCAGGGCGCCGTGGGCGCTGGCGTGGACATGGGTACGGGGGAGACCCTCAGGGGCGTCTGGCACAACCGGGTCATCGACCAGCACCCGGACACCGGCGCCCCCATCTCGGGCATTCCCATCCCCGACTGGTCACGACTGCTGCGCCTGGCCGCCCATTGTTACGACCTCACGGATCTGGGCTACCTGGGCGTGGACGTGGTGCTGGATCGTGACCAGGGCCCCCTGATCCTGGAACTCAACGCCCGCCCGGGCCTGGCCATCCAGATCGCCAACGACGAAGGTCTTGCCCACCGCATCGCGCAGGTGGATCAGCGTCTGGAGGCACTGGACCAGGCCGAGGATGCCGAGGCGCGCTCACGATGGGCCCAGGAACGATTCGCAAGGAAGGACTAAGACTGGGTGAGTTCAGACCGGGACGATCGCGCCGTCTCCTCCAGTGGTCGGTAGATCTCAACCCGGTCGCCATCCACCAGTGTGTACTCCCGCTTGAGCACCTTGCCGTAGACACCCACCTGGTGCATCTGCCAATCGATCTCGGGATGCCTGTCCATCAAGCCGGAGGCCGCCAGCGCGTCGTCGATGGTGGCGCCCGGTGCGAGCACGCAGTCCTTGAGAAAAAGTCCGTCCGGCCGCGCGTAGACCACCTGTACCTGAATGGACCCCGTGTCGGTCATCGCCGCACCCTCCATTGAAAAAGGCCCCGACCCATCGGGTCGGGGCCTTGCCAAAGCTCGTGATCAAAGACTGGCGAGGGTGGTCAGCTCCCCACCATGCTGGGCCGCATAGGCATCAGCATCCGGCTTCTTCATGAAGGCCACCAGGCCGCCGTCCGGCGACTTCACCAGGAAGGCGGTCTTGCCGAACAGCTTCAGGCCCGTGTTGTAATCATAGACATAGGCGGAGAAGATCTGCGCCCCGCCGGCCTCGGCCGTCTTCTGGGCCTCCACCATGGCGGCGATGGAGTCGTAGGTCTGGATACCGCCGTCAGCGAACCAGATCTCCGCGGCCGCCAGTGCGGGGTTGTTGGGTACGGGCGAGACCAGGGTCGCCACCTGGGCATCGTAGTCCACGCCAACCTTGGCATAGGCGGCCTTCACGTAGGTCTCGTCCACCCAGCGCTCGAAGGCAAGCGGCGGGATCTCCCGCTCCCGGGCCAGCACGCTGTGGTGCACCTTCAGGGCCTCCACCCACTCGGGCTTGATGCTGGCGTCCACCGTGGTGATGCCACCCTCACTGAAGTAGAGGTACAGCACCTCCTTCTCGATGCCGGTCCACTCCGAGACCTTCACCGCGGCGCGCATGGGATCCTCCTGGATCCAGGCCTGGGCCTCCAGGGTGGCATCAACCACCGCCTGCACCACCTCCGGATACTGGGCGGCGTATTGCTCGCGCACCACGATGCCGTGGAAGGTGGGCAGACCCACCTCGCTGCCGTCGAAGATCTTGCGACCGGTGCCACGGAACTCCATCACCTCGGACCAGGGACAGAAATCCGCGTGGGCATCGATGCGCCCGGCGGCGATGTTGGCCACACCCACCGGCGGGCTCTGATCACGCAGGTTCACCTTGTCGGAGAGACCCGCATCGGCCAGGGCCTTGAGGGTCATGCCCCAGGCGGCACTACCGAAGGGGGTGGAGATCTCCTTGCCCGCCAGGTCCTGCAGGGACTGCACCGGGGAGTTCACCGGCACCACGATGCCGTTACCCGTGCCCTTGAGGTTATAGCCGGTGAGCGCGATGAAGCGCGACTCCATGCGCCCGGTCTCCTGGAAGCGGGCGCCGTTGACGATCAGCGGGTAATCGCCCATCACGCCGAACTCCAGGCGCCCGGCGATCATCTGGTTGGTGATGGGTGGACCGGAATCGTAATCGCTGAACGAGATCCGGTAGCGGGCGTTGGCATACTTGCCGTCGCGGGGCAGGTGTTTTTCCAGCAGGCCGAGCTTTTCCAGCACGATGCCACCGGAGACGGTGTTGGTCACCTGACTCTGATGACCGATGCGCACGTCAATGGTCTGTGCCGCACTGACGCCCGAGAGCGCCAGTGCAAGCACACCCATGGCCAGGAATCTGATTTTCATGGTGGTACCTCTCAAGGTGGGACAGGTTCAGTTGTATTAACAAAGCTCACATTCCACCCTGGATACCGCAGGATTCATGCCAGCCACAAAACACCTGTCCCGACATGGCTTTTGCCCACCGATGCACCGCCCCGAAACCCCGCCTGTCGCCTTTTGGTGCGCCCCGTTTCACCTTGGTGCCCGCGTGCTTGATGCCTGTTATGACAAGTAGAACAAGCTGCGTGGCGTGGTTACGGGCGGGGAAAGCATTTCTCTCGCCAAGACGCAAAGACGCGAAGATAAAAACATTTGACAGGATTTACATGATTAACAAGATTTTCAGGAAATGCCGTTTTATGCCTCTGATGAAATCCGGTTAATCATGTAAATCCTGTCAAATCGGTTTTCTCTGCGTCTTTGCGTCTTGGCGAGAGACCGTCTTTCCCAGCAGCACAGATCAGGAACGCACAAAGGCCTCGTAGAGCAGCAGCACGCCGACGGCCAGCAGGATGAGATTCACCACCTGCGCCTGGCCGCGCACACCCATGCGCTCAAACACGCGGATGCCACCCAGGGTCGCCAGCACCAGGGGCGGCGTGGCGACGAGGAAATGCAGCAGCGTGGCTGAACGGGTGATGCCCACCGCCGCGTGACCGCTGGCGGTGAACAGGGCGAGGATCATGAGAAAGGCCACCATCACCGCCTTGCGCTCGGCGGGCTGCCAGCCCTGCATGGCCACGTAGGCGATGACCGGCGGCCCCGGCACGCCCACCGTCGCCGACAGCCAGCCGGCGACGGCGCCCGTGGGCCAGGCGAGTCGCGTGCCGCGCAGCCGCGGCATGGCGAAGCGGCCCAGTTCATAGACACCCTGCCCCACCAGCAGCAGGCCCAGGATGGTGAGCAGGATGCGCTCCGGCACCACGATGAGCGAGAACACGCCCACCAGGATACCGGGCAGTGCGCTGACCGTGAGCCGCTGCAGATGATTGACATGCCATGTGCCACGACGCAGGGACCAGAGGTTCAACGCGCCGATCACCAGCCCCAGCAGGGTGACCAGCACCACGCTGGACTGCAGGTCCATGAGCAGGGTAAAGAGCGGCATGGCCAGCGCCGCGCCGCCGAAGCCCGACAGCCCCTGCACCAGGCCGGCGGCGATCGCGATCAGGATGATCCAGAGGTAGAGATCCATGGGCCTCTCGTGCCACACCGGGATGTCTGGAAACCGAAGCAGCAGGTAGGTTGGGGTGAGCGCAGCGAAGCCCAACACACGTGCGTATCACCTTTTCTGATGTTGGGGTTCGCTGCGCTCACCCCAACCTACGGCGCTATATCTGTGGCGGGCTTTCCTGTAACGGAATATCTGCGGCTCTCTCGCGCCGCCTGCCAGCGGTCGATGCGGTTCTTGAGCGCGATCAACAGTGCCAGGCCCATGAACGCACCCGGCGGCAGGATCGCCAGCAGGAAGCCCTGGTATTCCGGAAACACCGTGAGTGTCAGGAAGCGGCTGCCCTCGCCGAACATGAGTTCCACCTGGCGAAACAGGGTGCCAAAACCGATCAGTTCGCGCAGCGCACCCAGCGCCACCAGGGCGGCGGTGAAGCCCAGGCCCATGAACAGGCCATCCAGGGCGGCGGGCGCCATGGCGTTGCGCGAGGCGAAGGCCTCGGCGCGGCCGATCACCGCGCAGTTGGTGACGATCAGAGGCACGAAGATCCCCAGCACCCGGTGCAGGCCGTCCAGGTGCGCGTGCATGAGCAGGTCCACCACGGTGACCACCGAGGCGATGATCAGCACGAACACCGGGATGCGCACCTCCTTGCGCAACCAGGGACGCAGGGCGGCGACGATCAGGTTGGTCAGCACCAGAGTCACGGTGGTGGCGATGCCCAGGCCGAGGCCGTTGACCACGGTGGAACTCACCGCCAGCAGCGGACAGAGCCCCAGCAGCGCCACCAGCGCCTGGTTGTTGGTCCAGAGACCGTCGCGCACGATCTCTCCGGCCGGCTTGTCACTCATCACCCCTGCCCTCCACTCTGGTCCCCGTCGGGTAGACCCGCTCCCGGTGCATATCGTGAAACTCCAGTGTCCGGTGTACGGTGCGCAGCACCGCCCGGGAGGTGACCGTGGCGCCGGTGAGCTGGTCGAAGTCTCCGCCGTCGCGGCGCAGGCGCCATCCCCCATCCGCCGTATTAGTCCGCGAGCGACCATCGAAGCCGAGCATCCAGGGCGAGCGCTCCACCTCGATGCCATCACCCAGGCCCGGGGTCTCCCGGTGCGAGACCACGCGCACGCCGCTCACCGTGCCGCGCGCGTTCACTCCCACCAGCAGGCGGATGGGTCCGGTGTAACCGTCCGGGGCCTGCACGTCGAAGATGGCAGCGACGGGCGCGCCCTCCCGGTAGGCGCGATACACCGTCACCCCGCCGCCCACGGGAAACCACTCGGGGGCGCTCAGGAATTCGGCGCTGTCGGCGGGCAGGTTGTCGAAGCCCTCCGGGGCCACGGCCACCAGCATGGAGAACAGGTAACGGCGCTCGTTGTCGTCGATGTAGGGCGTGGCGTGCCAACTGGCCAGCACCATGAGTCCGCCGCCCAGCAGGCCCACCAGCCCCAGGAAAAGGCCCGTGGCCCAGGGCGAGTCCCTGCCCGGCAGCCTCACCGCAGTCTCCCGCCCGTGCCGAAGGTACGCGGCCGGGTGTAGCGGTCCAGCAGGGGTACGGTGAGACCCACCAGCAACACAGCGAAGGCCACGCCGTCGGGATAGCCGCCGAACACGCGGATGCCGTAGATCAGCGCGCCGATGGCCGCGCCGTAGATGAGCTTGCCCCGGGGCGTGGCGGCGGCGGTGACCGGGTCGGTGGCAATGAAGAAGGCACCGAGGATTGCGGCACCGCCGAACAGGTGCGTGAGCGGATGTGCGTATTGCCCGGCATCCGCCAGATGCAAGCCGCCGGCCATGATGCCCAGCCCGCCCAGCAGGGCCACCGGGATGTGCCAGGAGATGATGCGCCGGTAGAGCAACCACAGACCGCCCAGCAGGAAGGCAAGATTGACCCACTCCACCCCGTGGCCGGCGAAGGCCTCCAGGAAGGGCAGCGCCGAGAGCGCGGCGCCGGCGTCACCGGCGAGACCCTCGGTACGCAGCCGGTCCAGTACCGTGGCCGAGGTGATGGCATCGAGGCGCAGGCCGTCGGGCAGCTGACCCAGAAAGGTGAGCCGCAGGGTCTCCAGGAAACCGAGGGGCGCATCCATCAGCGATGCCGGTGCGGGCCAGCGGCTCAGGTGCAGCGGAAAGGACACCAGCACCACCGCGTAGCCCGCCATGGCGGGGTTGAAGCTGTTCTGCCCGAGACCGCCGTAGAGGTGCTTGGCCACCACCACGGCGAAGAAGGCCCCCACCACCGGGATCCACCAGGGGGCCAGCGGCGGCAGGGCCAGGCCCAGCAGCAGGGCCGTGACCAGCACGCTCAGATCCTTGAGGAACGGCCACACCGGCCGGCCGCGGATACGCAACATGGCCGCCTCGAAGGCGTAGGCGGCGGCCACCGTGATGCCCAGGCTCACCAGTACGCCCCAGCCGAACAGCCAGACATAGACCGCGATCCCCGGCAGCAGGGCCAGCACCACCGTGGCCATCACCCGGGTCACCGAGGGTGTCGCCGACAGCGCGGGCGAGGCGCTGCCCTTGCTGTCCCTGGGCATGAAGCGCAGCGGTCTCGTATCGCTCATGCGGCGGCCTCGTCGCCGCCGGCATCGGCGCCTTCATCACGCTTCGGCTTGCCGCGTCCGCGGCGCTTGGCCTTCTCCGCCTTCTGGCGCTCGATACGCGCCTGTCTCTGCTCGTTGCGCGCGCGCGCCAGCTCGGCCTTGTGCGCGCGGCGCTCCGCCGCGCGCACCTCGTGCTTGGCGAACTGGTAGTACTGCACCAGGGGGATACGCGAGGGGCACACGTGGGCACAGCAGCCACACTCGATGCAGTCGAAAAGATGGTGTTCCCGGGCCTTGTCCAGTTCGCCGGCCCGGGCATGCCAGTAGAGCTGCTGGGGCATGAGGCGCACCGGACACACGTCCACGCAGGCGCCACAGCGGATGCAGGGCATGGCCTCGGCAGGACGGGTCTCGGCAGGCTGTGCACGCACCAGCAGGCAGTTGGTGCCCTTGGCCACGGGGGCGCGGGTATCGAGCAGTTCAAAGCCCATCATGGGTCCACCGATGTGCACGCGCATGTCGCGGGCATCGTCCCGGAGCACCCGGTCCAGCACCTCGCGGATGGGCGTGCCCAGACGCATCTCGTAGTTGCGCGGAGCGGACACTGCGTCGCCGGTGACGGTGACGATGCGCGAGATGAGCGGACGACCCTGGAACAGGGCATCGTGGATGGCCGCCACGGTACCCACGTTGACGCACACCACGCCCACCTGGAAGGGCAGCCCGCCGCTCGGCACCTCACGGCCGGTAAGCACGCGGATGAGCTGCTTCTCGCCGCCGGCGGGAAAACGGGTGGGCACCTGCACCACCTCCATGTCCGCCGCGCCATCCTGGCGCAACACCTCCGCCAGCGCCTGTTCCAGGGCGCGGGCCGCCTCGGGCTTGTTGTCCTCCACCGCCACCCGGCAGCGCCGCGCGCCGGTCAGTTCCAGCAACAGGCGTGCGCCGCGCAACACTGCCTCCGGGCGGCTGCGCATGAGCAGGTCATCGCAGGTGATATAGGGCTCGCACTCCACGCCGTTGATGATGAGTGTATCCACGGGCTTGGCCGGTGCGAGCTTCACGGCGGAGGGAAACACCGCGCCGCCCATCCCCACGATGCCCGCGTCCCGGATACGCTCCACCAGCTGCTTCGCCGGCGTGCGCCAGGGATCCTCTCCCGCGGTGTCCATGGGACCCCATTCATCCAGGCCATCGGACTCGATGATGATGCAGCGCTGGGGGATACCCGAGCGGTGCACCACCGGACGTTCCTCAATGGCCACCACGGTGCCCGAAGTGGAGGCATGCACCGGCGCGCTCACCAGGGCCGCAGGGCGTGCGATCAGCTGCCCGCACAGCACCCGCTCACCCACCTCCACCAGGGGCTCCGCCGGCTGGCCGGCATGCTGACCCAAGGGCAGCACGATGGTGCTCGGCACCGGGAACGGCACGACGGCCTCGCGGTTGGAAAGCTCCTTGAAGCCCGCCAGCCGCACACCGCCCGGGAAGGACCAGAGACGCCGTTTCATACCCGCGCCACCTCCCTGGGCAGGGGCGGACGCCAGCGCTCCACCGTGAGTTCAGGCTCCACCATCTCGATGCAGCCGGGCACCGGGCAGATGGGCTCCAGGCACAGCTTGCAGCCGGTGCAGTAGGCATCGATCACCGTGTGCTTGTGCCGGGCCGCGCCCACGATGGCGTCCACCGGACAGGCCTGGATGCACTTGGTGCAGCCGATGCAGGTCTGTTCGTCGATCACCGCCACCAGCTCGGGCGGAACATCGCTCTGCGCGTCACCGCCGTTGGCCAGCGGCTTGGGATCGCGTCCCAGCAGGTCGGCCAGGGCCACCACGCCCACGTAGCCGCCGGGCGGGCACTGGTTGATGTCCGCCTCGCCGCTGGAGATGGCCTCGGCATAGGGACGGCAACCGGGGTAGCCGCACTGGCCGCACTGGGTCTGGGGCAGGATGGCGTCGATCTTCTCCACCAGGGGATCGCCCTCCACCTTCAGGCGCAGGGCGGCGAGCCCGAGGCCGATGCCAAAGACCAGGGAGAGCGCCGTGATGACGATGACGGCGAGCATCACACCATCCCCACGAAACCCATGAAGGCCACGGCCATGAATCCGGCGGTGATGAGCGCGATGGGCGCGCCCCTGAAGGACAGCGGCACATCCGCCGCCTCCAGGCGCTCCCGCGCGGCGGCGAACAGGATCAGCACCAGGCTGAAGCCGATGGCCGCGCCGAAGCCGTAGATCAGTGAGGAAAGAAAGTCGTGGCGCTCCTGCACATTGAGCAGCGCCACCCCCAGCACCGCACAGTTGGTGGTGATCAGCGGCAGGAAGATACCCAACACGTTGTAGAGCAGCGGGCTGGTCTTGTGCAGGAACATCTCCGTGAACTGCACCACCACGGCGATCAGCAGGATGAAGGTGATGGTGCGCAGGAACTCGAGCCCGAGCGGCGCCAGCAGATAGGTCTCCGCCAGGTAGCTGCTGGCCGAGGACAGGGTGAGCACGAAGGCGGTGGCGAGACTCATGCTGAAGGCGGTCTCCAGCTTCTTCGAGACCCCCATGAACGGACACAGCCCCAGGAACTTGACCAGCACGATGTTGTTGACGAACACCGTGCCCAGCAGCAGTACCAGGTACTCGCTCATGCCGCCTCCCCAGGGCCCGTGACAGGCACGGGGATCAGCAGCTCGCGCAGATAGTCCCAGGGATAGATACCCCGGTCATGACCGTCGTCGAAATGCAGGCACACCCCGTAGTCGCCCACCGGCTCCACGCGGGTGAGCGTCAGTCCATCGGCCGCACGGAGCGCCTCCCCCCGGGCGATGGCGCCCCGGCAGCGGCCGCAGCGGCAGGCCTCGCGCAGGGCGGCGAATCCGGCCTGGGAACGCAGGCCGTCCGCCCAGTCGATGCGCAGGGATCCGGAGCCGGACTCCACGGTGATGCGAAGCGGACGATGTGTCTGCATGTGCGTAGCCTCCCAGGCGCCGCCCTGCCCCGCTCAGCGGGCCAGGAACTGGCGCTTGTCCTCTTTCTCCACCCACAGGTCCGCCTCCGGCAGCGGGTCCTTGACCTGGTTGATGGGCGGCCAGTCCTTGGCCAGTTCCTCATTGAGGGCCAGGAATTCCTCCTGCCCATCGGGCAGGGCATCCTCGGCGAAGATGGCCTCGGCTGGGCACTCGGGTTCACACAGGCCGCAGTCGATACACAGCTTCGGATCAATCACCAGGAAGTTGGGGCCCTCACGGAAGGTGTCCGGCACGGGACACACCTCCACGCAGTCGGTGTACTTGCAACGGATGCAGTTCTCGATCACCACGTAGGTCATGGCAGTTCTCCTTGGACGTTCAATGTTAGGACTGGGCGGCGTTCTGGATCTGGCCCACGGACCAGCGGGCCACCTTGCGCACGTCGGGATCCGGATCTTCCAGGGCCTTCTCCAGCAGGGGCAGGGCCTCGGGCGAGGCGATCTCGCCCAGCGCGCCAACCGCCTCCTTGCGCAGGTTGCTCACCTCATAGGCCAGCGCCGCGCCAAGCGCCGGGATCGCCGCCGGGTCCTTGAGCTTGCCCAGGCTGCCGGCGGCCTTGAGGCGCACCTGCCAGTAATCGTCCTCCATGGCGCCGATGAGCGGCGCCACCGCCGAGGCCGGCGCCAGCTTGCCGATCACGAAGGCGGCCTCCTCGCGCACCTGCCAGTGTTCGTCGGAAAGCCCATCCACCAGGGTCTCCAGGGCGCGGTCGCTGGAAGAGAACACCAGCGAGCCCATGGCAGCGCGGCGCACCTCCGGGTCGTTGTCCCGGCGCGCGGCACCCATGAGCGCCATGAGCACGTCGGAGGCCTTGAGGTAGGCGAGCACGCCCACCGCCTCGCGGCGCACCCGGGCGTCGGGATGTTCCAGCAGGGCAAGCGCCGGTCCCTGGGCCCCGGGCACGCGCAGTTCACGCAGGGCACGCAGCACGCTGGCCTTGACGAAGGGGTCCTCCACGTCCAGGCGCTTGAGCATCAAATCCCCCATGGCGGTGTCCTTGTTCTCCGCCAGGGTCTCGGCGGCAGCATTGCGCACCGTGGCATCGCTGTCCGAGAGGGCCTCGAGCAGCGCGGCGACCACGTCCGGGTTGCCCTCGAACTCGTAGAGCACCCGGGCGGCCTCGGCGCGCACACCAGCGTCGTCATCCTTCAATGCGGCGATGGCCAGCTCGGCAGCCTCGGGCTCAACCACCTCGGCCAGACCCATGGTGGCCACGCGGCGCACCTCGGGATCGGCATCGGCGAGCCGATCACGCAGGTCGTCCAGGTCCGTGTATTCCTCGAATGTCAGGCTCATGGTCGTCTCCGTTCAGCGCAGCAGGTAGGGGATGCTGACGTTGACCGCGCCCGTGGGGCAATCGGCCTCGCAGGGCATGCAATACCAGCATTCGTCGTATTTCATGTAGGCGGTGCCGGCCTCGGTGTTGATGGCGAGAACGTCCAGGGGGCAGACGTCCACGCACACGGTGCAGCCCTTGTCGGCGATGCACTTTTCCTGGTCGACGGTGACCGGAACACTGGTCAGGGTATGGGCGAGTGGCATGGGGATCACCTTTACTGTTGAGCGGATTTGTTGATGCGAAGCTTGCTGTAGGAGTCTTTCTCCTCCTCGTCCAGCTCCACGATGTAGGGGTCGATGGGTCGTTTGAAGCAGGTGGGCATGGTGTCCTCGCCCTTAATGGTCTGCACGTGGGTGAACCAGGTGTCGTTGTCGGTCTCGGGATAATCGACCCGGTAGTGATACAGGCCCCAGCGGCTTTCGGTGCGGTACAGGGAGGCGGCCGCCGCCATCTCGGCGCAGTCGAGGATGAAGTAGGTCTCCATGGCACGCATCAGCTCGTGGGGGTCCGAGGCACACAGGTACTGCATGTCCTCGCGCACCTCCGCGAAGCGCTCCCGGGCGATCTCCATCTTGCGGGTCACCTTGGGGGGCTGCAGGTAGTCATTCACCATGCGCCGGATCTTGTACTCCATCTGGTAGGGGGTGATGCCATCGCTGCGTTTGAGCGGCGCGAGCACCCGCTCGCGCTCCTGCGCCACCTGCACGGCGTCCAGTTCCGGCAGGGCGTTGTCGGCGCAGTAGGCGGCGGCGTCCTCGCCGGCGATCTGGCCGTAGACGAAGGCACCCAGCATGTAGTTGTGGGGTACGGAGGCCATGTCGCCGGCGCCGTAGAGACCAGGCACCGTGGTGCGCGCGTGCTCGTCCACCCACACGCCGGAGGCGCTGTGGCCGCTGCAGAAGCCGATCTCGGAGATGTGCATCTCCACCATCTTGTCCCGGTAATTGGTGTGGCGCCCTTCGTGGAAGCGGCCGCGACTGGGACGTTCGTTGCTGTGCAGGATGGTCTCGATCTCGGAGATGGTCTCCTCGGCCAGGTGATCCATCTTCAGGAACACGGGGCCCTTGCCGCCCTCCAGCTCCCGGTAGAACTCGAGCATCATCTGCCCACTCCAGTAGTCGCACTCGATGAAGCGCTCGCCCTTGGAGTTGGCGGTGTAACCGCCCATGGGGCCGGTGACATAGGCGCAGGCGGGGCCGTTGTAGTCCTTGATCAGCGGGTTGATCTGGTAGCACTCCAGACCGCTCAGCTCGGCGCCGGCGTGGTAGGCCATGGCGTAGCCGTCACCGGCATTGGTGGGGTTTTCGTAGGTGCCGAACAGGTAGCCGGAGGACGGCAGACCCAGACGCCCGGCGGCGCCGGTGCACAGGATCACCGTCTTGGCACGGATCACCGCCGTCTCTGCGGTGCGCGGGTTGAGCAGGAAGGCGCCGGCCACCTGGCCGTTGCTGCCGGTGAGCAGGCGCGTGGCCATGTAGCGGTTGATCACCTGCACCCGGTGGCGCTTGAGCTGGCGGTAGAGGATCTTTTTCATATGATGCCCTTCCGGCATGGGCAGCACGTAGGTCCCCAGGTGATGGACCTTCTTGACGTTGTAATCGCCGGTCTCGTCCTTCTCGAACTTCACGCCCCAGGAGTCCAGCAGCTGGATCATGTCGTAGCTGGCCTGGGCGTAGGCCATGACGGTCTTCTGGTTGACGATGCCATCGTTGGCGATGGTGATCTCCTTGACGTACTGCTCCGGCGTGGCGTGCCCAGGGATCACGGCGTTGTTCAGACCGTCCATGCCCATGGAGATGGCACCGCTGCGTTTCACGTTGGCCTTCTCCAGCAGCACCACCTTGAGCTTCGGGTTGGCCTGCTTTGCCTTGACCGCGGCCATGGGGCCGGCGGTGCCGCCGCCGATCACCAGCACGTCGGCCTCGAGGATGGCGTCTTCGTTTTGAGTCGTCGTCATGGTCATTGCCTCTCTTTTCACTGTGGTTCGTTTCAGCGGCGATCGACACGCAGCTGGTACTGGTAGGCATCCCCCCGATAGGAGAGATATTCGAAATCGACCGGCGAGCCGTCCTGGCTCATCACCAGACGGTTGATGCGCAGCAGCGGCGATGCGCACTCCACGTTGAGCAAACTCGCCAGCTCCTCATCGGCGCTGATGGCCTCGATACGCAGGTCGGCGTGATCCAGCGGGATGCCCAGCTCGTTCTCCAGCATGGGGAAGATGTCCCGGGCGAGATCGCGGCCGAACAGTGGCTCGCCGATGTGCAGGGGAAAAAAGCTGTGGTCCACGGACACCGGCTCGCGGTTCAGATAACGGATGCGCTTGATCTCCACCACCTGGGCACCGCTGCCCAGCTCCAGGGCCGTGGCCACATCCTTGGGCGCGCGGCAGGTCTGGATGCGCAGCACCTTGGTGGAGGTCTCGTAACCCTTGGCGGCCATGGCCTCGCCGAAGCCGAGCAACCGCTGGATGTCCTGCACCGCCTTGGGCTTGGAGACGAAGGAACCCTTGCCCTGCACACTGAACACCAGGCCCTCGGTGTGCAGATCACGCAGCGCCTGGCGCACGGTGATGCGGCTCACCCCGAACTGCTTCATGAGTTCGCTCTCCGAGGCCAGGCGGTCATGGGGGGCATACTCGCCATCCAGGATGCGCTGCTTGAGCACCTCCTTGATCTGCATGTACAGGGGCTGCACCGAGGATGCGGCCAGCCGGATGCGTTCCTGTTTTTCCGTATTCACCATCATTACCGCCTCCCAATGACCTGTCATGACCTGTCATGACAACCTTTCCGGTCACGACACCCGAACAAGACCGCGTGCCGATTCATGCCTGGATTCAGACCTGGCTCTGGAGCTCGAATGCGCGCAGGGACTCCTGGCGAATCAGATCCATGCAACGACGCTTGATCTCCACGAAGCGCTCGTCGGCGATGATCTCCGGCGCGCGCGGACGCTCCAGACCCACCCGGATATCGGCGATCAACCGCCCCGGGCTCGCACTCATCACCACCACCCGGTCGGCGAGGAAGATCGCCTCGTCGATGTCGTGGGTGACAAAGATCACGGTGGTGCCGAACTCGTCCCAGATCTCCAGCAGGCTCTCCTGCATCATGTGCCGGGTCTGGGCATCCAGGGCGCCGAAGGGTTCGTCCATCAGCAGCACCTTGGGGTAGTTGGCCAGCGCCCGGGCGATGCCCACGCGCTGTTTCATACCGCCGGAGAGGGTTGCCGGGTAGCGCTTGGCGTAGGCACTCAAGCCCACCATCTCCAGCAGTGTGCGGGCGATGCTGCTGGCCTCATCCCGGGTGCGTCCCGCCATGCGAGGCCCGAAGGCGACGTTCTTCTCCACCGTCTTCCAGGGAAACAGCGAGTGCTGCTGAAACACCATGCCGCGGTCCTGGCCGGGACCCTTCACCGCGACGCCGTCGATGCTCACCTTCCCCGCAGTGGGTTTGACGAAACCGGCGACGCAGTTCATGAGCGTCGACTTGCCGCAGCCAGACGGACCCAGCAGGCAGACGAACTCACCGGGCCTGATGTCCAGCGTGGCGTTCTGCACCGCCACGGCATCGCCGCCGAACACCACCGAGATGTCCTCGATGCTCACGTGGCCCTTGTCCACGTTCACATGGCGGTGGCCTTTGGTTGCTTCAGTCTCGCCCTCCTGCTCATTCAGGCTGACGACCGTGTCCTTCTTCAGTGCCCGATTGGTGACCTGGAACATGTGGGTCTCTCCGCTTCTGTATGCTTTGTCCGGGATATCGACGGCCTAGTGACGGGCTTCCTGCCAGCGCAGGGCGGGCTTGGAGATCTGCATCACCAGCCAGGTGGAGAGCGTGCCCAACAGGCCGATGGTGAGCATGCCGATGATGATGTTGCGGTACTCCACCAGGGTGTAGGAGCGCCAGGTGAAGTAGCCGATGCCGTACTGGCCGCTGATGATCTCGCCCGCCAGCAGGGAGAACCACGCCACGCCCATGCCGATGGCAAGACCCGCCAGGATGCTTGGCAGCGCACCGGGCAGGATCACGTGCCATAGGATGGCGCGGTTGTTCGCGCCCAGGGATCGCGCCGCGCGCACCAGGGACTCATCGGTCTGGCTCACGCCGTGGATGGTGTTCAACACGATGGGGAAGAAGGCCCCCAGGTAGGTGATGAAGATGATGCTGGACTCTTCGGTGGGGAACATCAGGATCGCCATGGGGATCCAGGCCACCGCCGGGATGGGCCGCACGATCTCGATGTAGGGCATGATGATGTTGCGCACCACCCGGGAGCGGCCCATGAAGATGCCCACGATCACGCCGAAGCAGGTGGCCAGGGAAAAGGCGATCAGGATGCGCTGGATACTGACGCTGACGTGTTTGTAGAACTCGGCGCTACTAGCAATTCGTGTGAATTGCTGGCCTACGTCCAGGGGTGCTGGCACGTTGGAGAAATCTACGATGAAGCGAATGGCATTGGATGACAGCCATTGCCAGAGCAACAGAGCACCGACGATGGCACCGAGGCGGATTGCGTAATCACCCCAGGACAGACCGCGTATACCGCAGACCATCCTCACGAGCGTCCTCTCAAGCATGGCTCCCGGTGTTGGCCGCGCCGTTTCAGCGGTGACGGTCGCGACGGGCGCCAGCGTCTGGTTCTCGGGCTTATTCATGAATCCTGTCCTCATGGTTGTCATTGGCCCGCCTGTTCGGCGAACTTGTTATGACATGGCATATCCGCTGTTATGTAAGTTGCAGATCCCGTGCCAGAGAACGGCGCACGTGCTTTCGCACGCAGTAAATCAATGTTTTTATGAGGGGAATGATGCTCGCCACGGACAGGTCAGAACCCGCCATGAGCGCCTCGGGCGCCCCATGAATGTGCATGGGAAAGAAAGGAGGGAACCGGGCGGTGCACGTTTCGGATCAAGTTACGCCAGGGGATAGAACAAGTAGGACAGGTGATCGCCCGCCTGCGGGGCACGTCCAGGAAGAATTCAGATCAGAACGCAGATCCCCTGAAACAGGTCTCTGGCAGCAGCATTTTCAATGCGCCTGCGCCCCGGCCGGTAGCACCGTCTCCGAACTCTGGACACCAGCCACACGACGCTCAAGCCAACGGCCCGCGGCATGCCAGTCCACGGCGGGGGATGACAGCACACCCAGGGGCAGCAGCAGATAATCCCCCTGATCGTTGACCATCACCCGCTGCTGGGTGCCGCCGGGTTCATCCTGCACACGGATCACCTGCCATTGAATGCGTCCGCCCTCGCGCCGCACCTGGGCAAGCACCTGGGCCAGGCTCTCCAGTTGTGCAGCCACGGATCTGCACCGGGCCTCCCGGGCCGGGCGCTCACGCAGATCCGGGAATTCACAGCGCACCCCCGACGCCGATTCCCAGGCAGGCCCTCGATCCTGACTGAAACTCCAGGCCCCTTTGACGGCGTCACCTTCATGCACAGTCCGGGTACTGCCCCGGGCATGGGTCTCACCACAGGTATGCAGGGCACAGAAGCGATCCAGCAGCCGCGCCTCCTGCACATGCTGATCCCGCATCCGGGGCCAGGTCACCAGCACCGGGCGCCCGTCTATCAGCAGCATCACCTGCCCCTGGCGATCCGCGCGCACGCGCACCTGTTGCGCCACGGCCAGCCACTGCCGGGCCTGGTTCAGCTCCTGAAGCTGGATGGCCGTAGCCTGTTGCCAGCGGCCAAGTCGACGCGCACGCCCTGCATCCGTACCCCGCCCCTGCCCTGATTCATCCAGCTCCTGCTCATAGGCCTGCACCATGACCTCCAGGGTCAGGGAGACGAAATCCATGTGGGCCTGGGCGGGCGCCTCACGCAAGGACTCCACCACCTGCACCAGCGCGGAGGGCTGTACGTAGAGCTGGCGCAGCTCGGTGGCGTTCTGGGATGACCCGACGCCAGGCGTGAACAGCAGGAAGATGAGAATCAGTGCAGGCATGGTCTGAGGGCAGTGTACGCCAGCCAGCCACGGGAACGCTGCGGCCTGGGGCACAAACCCCGGGGCGCTGCCGACCCGGGTTAAGCCACGCGTCTGCGTGACGCACCTCGGGCGGAATGCACGCCCGCCAGGGTCAGGACACCGAGCAGGGTAAAACCAGCCACCGCCCAGAACACCAGCCCCGGATGCCCGAGATCCACCACCCAGCCCAGCAACACCGGGGCAACGGCAAAACCGACACTGAATCCCGTGGTCACCAGTCCAAAGGTCGTGCCGATGCTGCCCCGGGGTGCGGCCTGGCGCACCATCACGTCCCGCAACGGCGCCGCCACGGCGATGAAAAATCCGGCCAGCACCATGAGCATGAAGACCGCCATCACGGGCAGGCCGGCAAAGCCCAAGGGCAGTACACAGGCGGCGGAGAGGGCAAAGGCGCCGGCGGTGGCCCGTTCGTGGCGCACCACCCGGTCCGCCACCCAGCCGCCCAGCAAGGTACCCACGGCGGCCGCCACGAAATAGGCCGTGAGTGCCATGTTGGCACCGGTCAGGTTGAGTCCGTGCAGGTCCACCAGGGCCACCACGGAAAAGCTTTTGATGCCGTTACCCGCCAGGGCAATGATCACGTAGAACATGAACAACACGGCGATCACCGGGTTCATGAGCAGGGCAAACCCCGCACGTCCACCATTGGCCTTATCCCGGGCCGTGGCCTCCCGGGCCTCGCGGCGCTCCTGCGCATCACACAGGCTTTCCCGCTGCAGGGCCAGCAACCCCGCATAGGCAATGCCCAGCCCGCCCAGCACCATCAGCGCAATGCGCCAGCCGCCCAGGGTGGTCAGCAGCAATACCGCCGGCGGCGCCAGCATCCAGCCGATATAACCGGCGAACAGGTGCAGACTGAAGGCGCGACCCGTACGGCCCTCCCCCACCCGGGCAGAGAGGATGGCGTAATCCGCCGGATGGAACACCGCATTGCCGGCGCCGGCCATGGCCATGAACACCAGCATGGCCCAGTAGCTGGGCACCAGCCCCACCAGCAGGATCGCCGTGGCATTGAGACCCAGCCCCAGGATCAAGATCGCCCGCCCACCGACCCGGTCCACCAGCATGCCCATGGGCACCTGCATCAGCCCGGTAAACAGGGCATACACCGACAGCAACAGCCCCAGCGAGGCATAACTCAGCCCCAGCTCCCCGTGCAGCAAGGGAAACACCGGCGGCAGGACGAGCATGTAGAAATGACTGAAGCCGTGGGCCGTGGACACCAGGCCCACGGTGCGGCGTTCACCGGAGGGGAACGGGACAATCAGGGAACTGGCGGAAATCGACATCAATGACTCCGGAAGGGATGCTGGGATCCGTCGGTAATGATCATTGAGACTGTATCAAACAAAAACCCCGACCGTTGCCGATCGGGGTTTGGGATCGGGAGGTGGGAACGGAATCGAAAAACCGGAACGGGCATCTTCCAATCGGTTAGAAGCGATCGTCATGTCGCTCGACGAGCATTGGCCGACCAACGCTCAACTAGTGTGCGCCGCTTGCGGTGTCGCCATTTAGCGGTTTGCTAGCAGCTTCGGCCTTCAGGCGCTCAACCAACCAAACCTTGATGATCGACTGCCGTGTAACTCCAATGCGGGCCGCCTCACGATCCAACGATTCAACAACCCAAGCAGGGAAGTCGACATTGATGCGCTTCAGTTCCTGATTGACGCGTCGCGCTGTGGACAGATCAAGATCATCAATGACATCCTGCTCGCCGCGATCAAACTTATTGTCAAAATTCTTAGCCTTCATACAGGTCTACCTCTTTCTAGCGAGAACGCCTCACAGAAATGAGCCGAATTTGTCCGTTTCTGTAAGTGATGACGGCCGACCAATGTTTTGCAATGGGCAATGGGAGACCTGACCCCGATGCCCCCGATGCCCCCGATGCCGCTTCATTTTATAGCTCTTTGAAGTAGCCACTGGCTGGATCGCAAGCCAGGTGTGAAGCAATATGACCCCACACTCCTGACGCGACCATGCTTTCGATATTATTTTTATGATCGGTTTCAGATGCCCAGGTTTCGACCAGCGTAAAAGTATAAGGATCGTTGACATCATTAAATATTCGGAAGGCCTCACAACCTTTAACATTATTGGGGAACTCAAGTTTTGCTTGATTCAGAATTTCTGTGAGAGCCACTAATTTGTCGGGCTTCGACTTGCAAGTAAAAATTACATATATGCTCATATTTCTCTCCGTGTGTATTGAATGCCCAACGTCTTAATTCACCGGTCTGCGCTGCTTTTCGCGCAGGTCCGGTGCAATGATGGGTTGGGCGGCTATACTGCCTGTGTAACACGTTTACTTGATTGCGATCACCATCGAGTCTGGCCCCACAAGGTGCTCCACTCGCGTCGTGGAGAATCCTGCCTCTTTCATCCAGCCTGAACAGTCACGGCCGGTATAGTCGAAGCCTCCCGGCGTTTCAATGAGCATATTCAGACTCATCATCAACCCGAAAGCGTTTATCGACCGATCATCATCAATGATGGCCTCGTAGACGACGAGCGCGCCGCCTACAGGCACGGCGTCAAATGCCTTTTTGATGAGCATCTTTTTCGTGGGGAGATCCCAGTCGTGCAGGATATGCCCCATCAGCACAACGTCGGCCTTTGGAATGTCTTGTTTGAAAAAATCACCCGGCTGAAAGCTAAGCCGATCCGAAATGCCAACTTTCTCGGCGTACTCCTCAAAAATCGGCGCCACTTCCGGCAAGTCAAACCCGGTGCCCTGCAGATGTGGATTGGCCAGTGCAATTTGCACCGCAAGATCGCCTTGTGCGGTGCCAACATCAACGAACGTCCGGTAATCTTTCCAAGGGAAGGCGCGGGCGATGGTCATGTTGGCGCCGTGGCTGATACCAGTCATCGCGCCGAGAAACTCCTTCAGGCGCGCGGGATCGGCATAAAGCGTTTCGAAAAGGCTAGCGGAACCCGTTTTGGCTTCGTTTTGCTGCACGCCGGTACGAAGCGCCTCTGTGAGGTGAGCCCAGAACGGATAAAGACGGGTGTTGGCCATTTCAAGAACGCCCCCCACGTAGGAGGGCTTCTTTCGATCAAGGAAGAAGTCGGTCTCGGGCGTGTTAGCGTAAGCATCAGCATTTCGCGTTAGGAATCCAAGCGCTACAAGAGTATCGAGAAAGTCACGTGCCGAACGAGGGTGCAGGCCAAGGCGTCCGCTAAGTGAATCGAAGGACTCGGGGCCGTGTGACAACTCGGTGAAAACACCCATTTCGATAGCGCTCATGAGTGTCTTCGAAGCCCAAAACGCCAGTCCTGTTTGCAGAATTTTTTCCGGTTTCAGTTGATCGTTCACGCCTTTCTCCTTGTCTGGAATTACGTTTCATAGCGAATTGGTAAGTGGTATTCGCAACAGCTCAAGGCAGCCCAACGTTCAAAATGAGGGGCGCGCTGCTTTTGGCGCGTCCCGCTCGAATGCAGTGTTAGAGCGATGTTATTTGCCACGGCGCAATAGGAACTGAACAGAAAAACCGCCAACGATGGAAAGCAAAATTCCTAAGAACCCCGCTGCGATTACCGCCCACCAGACGCCAGAGAAAGAAGCGAACAACCAGAGCAGGAAAGAACCCGCCACTCCAGCGCAGGCCGATGAAACAAACCATCGATCAGCGGCAATGTAAGACGCCACACCACCGGCTAACAACAAGGCTGGTAGTACACCAGTGATCGGGAAGAATCCAAGCCAAGAACTAGCCAGCTGTGATTGGGTTGTTGCCACAGCAATAAACGCAAGATAGGAAAGCCCCAGCCAACCAAGAAACGCCACCATACTGAGTAGGGTTGTGCGTGCTATTTTTGCCATGAGCTTGTCGCTCTAACGTTTAAGGTAAGGGGCGCCGCTTCAGCGGCGTCCCAGCGACCGGAGGGAGCGCCTTGGCCGCAGTGTTAGGTGCGGCCATGCGGCATAGTGGTGTTGAATTGATGCCCATGATTTTGCCTAACTGCCACCGATACCTAAGAACGAAAACGGGTAAAGCACAACACTAACTGCACGGGGGAAAATGACCCCCAGAACTACGCCTACGACAACTGAGCCAATAGCCCAATAACCTAGAGTAAATAGCGAAACTGGCATTGAGCCAAGCATTAAGCGACCAAGCAGGCCGATCCAGAAACCGCCAATAGCGCCAATAGCAACAGCACCGACGCGATCTCTTTTTCGAAGCGGCCTGCGCCACCACTGATTAAAGGACGTTAGCATTTCGCTCCCGCATTTTTAGAAGTAGTAGCACCTAACGCCTGTAGCTGCGGAAAATTTGTCCGACAGCCTACACTTGTTAGGCGACCTCATTATTGAGCCCCAAAAGTTCGCGTATTTTCTTATTGGTTATCTTCTGGCGGTGAAGCAGCCATATAATCGCCGTATGCCCAAACACTTGTGATACTGCACCTATCGTTTGAAGGTGCACCAATGTCATCTCGGAACGTTCGGCTGGGTTAACTACTGTTTCAGACTTCCCGTGTGTTTCCAATGACATAAACCTGTAGAGAATCTGATACAGATGTAAAACTCCAGACTCACGGGCTTGCTGCTCAACCGAAACACCTTTTTTCGGCTTGCTTCTAGCCGATAGAAAATTATTAGTGACGTCCGCGCCATCTTCTTTTGACTTGACGGAGAGCAACCCGTCTTTCATGGCCATCTGGGCAATCCTATCAAGTTCATTTGTAGAAACCCCCCCGTACCTTGCCGCCCGTTCTGGATCCGATATCACCCAATGGAGCGATATAAACAACTCCAGCAATTGCCGAGATAAGATGGCCAATGCTGTCGGATTTTCTGACAAGCCAAGATCGGTAGCCCCCCGAATTATTTCTGAACCTCTAAGAAGGATCCTCCGCACCAGTTCATCTACTGGAGACGAACTATCCGACCATTTATCCTCTGACGATTGCGCGAGCATCTTCGAATGAGTGCTGAGGTTTTCACAGATTTCTTTTAATCCTGGCACCCAACCCTCCTATGCACCTAACGCTGCCCTTGAGCCGCGCGGCCACCGAAACAACAGGAAACAGTGCGCTGTCTCACCGCGTCGGCTCCAAGGGCTTGTTAGGCGATTTGTTCTCCAGCTATGGGGTGAACTCGACCAGCATTCGCATCGTCTCGACCTTCAGGCCGTCCTCCCGCATCGCCTTCTGGCCTTCATCGGATTGCAGCAACTCTTGGAATTTCGCCATATCGGGTATCTCTGCCATAACGCCCGTCGCATTGGGGTTGTTGGGGTCGCGGAAGTTTCGGCACTTGATTCCAAGTTTCCCGAACATCTCATGTCGGCTTCCTGGTCCCTTCTTCCAAGCTTTGGCCCAAACTGCGCCATCCTTAACTTCGTGGAATATGATTACCGTTGTCATTGTTAAATCCTCCGTCTTGTGTTGGTGGTTGATTTGCTTAAAGCGGCTGCGTTGCGTCGCCTAACAGTATATTGAAGAGATTCTGCGATATCGGTGATATGCGGATTCTCTATAGCACATGCGCCCCATTGCCTCGGGTGCACCCCTTGAGGCAGCATAATCCTGCACATCGCTTTGCACGTACATGGAGGTTGAATCATGGCGACAGGAAGTCGCGCCGACCGGGAGCGTCGGTTTTGGGATCACTACAGAAATATCCTTATCTCTCAGGTCGTTAAGCCCGCATCGATTCGCTGGTACGTGATGCGGGCGGAGCAGTTTATCTGCGCTTTTAAGGGGCGGAGGCTGGCGGAACTGGATGCGGATGAGATCTCCGGCTATCTGGGCAGAATGGGGCAGAAATCCACGCTGTCGGCCTGGCAGTTCCGGCAGACGGTCGATGCTTATACAGACTCTGTATAGCATCGTGAACCCCGAATGGGCCGAGCCGCCGGACTGGGACTTCTGGCGCGATTCGGCCCGCACCCTTGAGGCACAGCACACCACCACAGCGCGAGCATTCGCTCCCGTCACGCCCGAGGACTACGCGGGGCGTATTGGCGATACCCGCTTTGCCCCGCTCATACATAAGCACCTGGACGTTTTCGTGCGCCTGGCCTCGGGCATACGCACCCGGGGTATGTCGATCAGCACGGAAAAGACCTATCTCGGGTGGGTGTGCCGGGATCCGCGCGGGGATGCGACGCGCCGGCACCATCTTCACGAGACGGCGGTGCAGAAGGCGGTGGTGGTAGCAGCCCGGCGCGCGGGTATCGCTAAGAAGGCCAGTTGCCACACATTGCGCCACAGTTTTCGCCACGCATCTGCTGGAGCGCGGCTACGATATTCGCACAGTGCAGGAACTGCTTGGCCACGTGGACGTGTCCACCACCATGATCTACACCCATGTGCTTAATCGCGGCGGGCTGGCCGTGCGTAGCCCGCTGGATGCAGGCTGATCGGGATGTAATAGGCAGATCCATGGATGACCACACTCCCTGTCTGTCTTCTCAGACCCGACTCTAACGGCTGGGGGCGAGGCAGGCAACGCGTGGACGCTGATGTCCGCGATCAACGACTGGGGAGCTACGAGAGGACGCAAGGGTGGATCGGTATGCGTATCTCACGACGGAGCAATGGCCCCGCGCGCTGAGAACATTGCAGAGGTTCTTGTGACAAACCCGTCACATCGTAAGAAGTGTTTCGTACAAGGCACAGACCCCGAGGTAAGCCTGGATCATCGGCATATGCAACCTGGTCAGCACCAAACGGTTGGCTTTTCATCACAGACCGATAACCCAATTGCCTCGTCACCAAGCCTGGGGCTTATGCAACGAGGTCCCAGGTATGGGGTCTGGCAACAAACTCTGTTCAAGCGTCCATCTGCGGATGGGCCTTACGAAATCCGCATACCGCTTGAGTTGCGCGGATGTCTTTCGTTTCGGCGCGCCTGGCGTCACCAGGCCGATGACTTTATCGTGATGGGTCTTAACCAACCTCAGTGACTCTGCCAGATCGGAGTCATTGGATACGATCACCGCGCAATCATATGCATC
>SR_TP_S13solDRAFT_1000174_pt1 | contig 31940 bp, 26 predicted proteins | sample SodReaTP_S13sol_FD_11159 | JGI IMG/M metagenome (IMG submission 11159)
TTCAAGCCGCAGATAGCTTTCGCCGTCCGGAAAGCGGCGGGTCTCCAGCGCCAGCGGCTCCAGCCGGGCCTGTTCACTCAGAGCTTCGACCAGGTCCTCGCTGCCCGGCAGGGCAACCAGCTTGGCAGGCTTCATGGGCTTGCTCCAGACTCGATGATCTCGATGATGTCGCCGTTGCCGCCGGCGTATTCACGCGCGTAGTTGAGTTCGCCGCGGGTTTCGGCGTGGATGGTGTAGAGTTCCTGGCCCGTCTCGACCCGGTCGCCAAGGCGGACTCGCAGGACCACCCCGGCGGCGGGCGCGGCGGGCGCCCCGGCCAGTTTGGCCACACGCGCCAGGCGCCGACAATCAATGGTACCGACAGTCCCGGCACGATTTGCGTACACCTGCAGGCTGAGGGCCGCGCGCGGCGGCTGGCGCATGCCGCCCTGAGCCTGGCAGATGGCGGAGAATTTCTGCCCGGCGCGGCCTGAGTCCAGCGTCTGTTCCGCCAGCGCCCGGCCATGACCGGCAGCGCACTTCCCGCCCATTTCCAGCAGGATTGCGGCCAGCGATACGGCTCGTTCGCGCAGGTCGGCCGGTGCTTCGGCGTCATTGTCCAGCACGGCCAGCACGTCGTGGGCCTCCAGCGCCGGTCCGATGCCGTGCCCGACCGGCTGACTGCCATCGGTAGTGACCACCCGGGTCTGAACCCCGAAGGCTTTTGCAATAAGGCAAAGACGGCCGGCCAGATGCTCGGCGGCTGGTCGGCTGCGCACCTTGGCCGTGGCGCCGACCGGCACGTCGATCACCAGATGAGTGGAACCGGCGGCAATCTTTTTCGACAGGATGGAGGCGACCATCTGCGCCTCGGCGTCCAGGTCCATGACGCGCGAGACCCGGATCAGCAGATCATCGACCGGACTGAGCGAAACCGCACCGCCCCAGACCACGCAGCCGCCTTCGGCCTCGACCACGCGCCGCATCGCACTCAATCCCAGATTGACCGGTGCCAGCGTTTCCATGGTGTCGGCGGTACCGGCCGGGGAGGTAATCGCGCGCGATGAGGTCTTGGGAATGCACAAGCCGTTGGCTGCAACGATGGCGACCACGATGGGGGTTGTGCGATTGCCGGGCAGGCCGCCGATACAATGCTTGTCTACCCGCATGGGAGCCGCCCATGCCAGGCGTTCCCCGGCATCGACCATGCCGGCGGTCAGCGCCATCAGCTCCTCGTCATCCAGCGAATGGGCCGCGATCGCGGTCAGAAACATGGCCAGTTCGATATCGTCGTAGCGGCCGGCCGCGATGTCGGCCATGATGGCCTGGAAAGCCCCGCGATCCAGCCGGCGGCCCAGGACCTTGGCGCGCACCCTGGCCGTCGATTGCAACGGCCGGGGATGGCGGATATGGACGCGGTCCCGATTGCGGACCTGAAGCCGGGCGGCAGCGTGGCGAGACAGGCCGATCTGGTGGCAGCCCAGTAACTCGCTGTCGGTCTGGTAAAGCGTCGCGAGCAGCTCGCCGCGCGGGCCACAAACTGTAATGCGTGCATGTGCGGCAAAGCCTTCCGAGCGCACCAGCGGTGCATCGGCGCGCAGTACCGCAACCGGCTTGTCCCGGGTGTCGAGGTCGAAACACACGACTTCCAGGTCATTGCGCTCCGGCGCGCCGGGGGAATTCCGGTCAGTCATGGTCAAGCGCCGACAGCTCGAAACGCTGACCGTACTCGGGCACCTCGGCCGGCCAGCCCGGCCGCTCCTCGATGCGCCGGCGCAGGGTATCAGCGGCATCAGCTTCCCCGTGCACAACGAACACCTGCCGCGGCGGTTTCGGCATGGCCGCCAGCCACTCGATGATCTCGTCGCCATCGGCATGGGCGGAAAGCATTTCCAGGTTCAACACCTCGGCCTTGACCGGCCAGTACTGGCCGTGGATCTTGATACTCTCGGCACCGGCCACCATGGCCGCACCGCGCGTACCTCCGGCCTGGAAACCGGTAAACAGAATGGTATTGCGGGTGTCGGGTGCATACACCTTCAGATGATGCAATACCCGGCCGCCGGTAGCCATGCCCGAACCGGCGATGATGATCTTGGGCATCGGGTCATGATCCAGCGCACGCGATTCATCGACGTCGCGCACGTAACGCGGCAGCGCACAGGCGGCTTCGGCCTCGGCCGGGGTCAGGCGATGATCGTCGGGGTGGTCGGCGAACACACCGGTGGCGTTGATGGCCAGCGGGCTGTCGAGGAAGATCGGCACGGCCGGAATGCGCCTGGCCGCTCGCAGGCGATTCAACAGGTGCAGCAGCAACTGGGTGCGGCCGACCGCGAACGCCGGCACGATCAGGCTGCCGCCTCGCGCCACGGTGCGGCCGACGACCTCGGCCAGCGCCTGTTCGGGATCGTCACGATTGCGGCTTCGGTTGCCGTATGTGGATTCAACGACCACGTAGTCGGCCGTCGGGGCCGGGTCGGGAGCTGGCATGATGGCGCTGTCGGGCTGCCCCAGATCACCCGTGAACAACACCGAAACCCCGTCGATCTCGACACGCACGCAGGCCGCGCCCGGGATGTGCCCGGCCCGGCTGAAACGGATTCGAAGGTCCGGTGCCAGCTCGATAGTCCGATGAAAGTCATGGCTCTCGAATTGCGGCAGACACGCCAGCGCATCGTCACGCGTGTACAGCGGCCGGGCCGGTTGATGGCGCGAGTAGCCGTGGCGGTTGGCGAACACCGCGTCCTTTTCCTGGATGAACCCGGCATCGGGCAGCAGGTAACGGCACAAGGCTGCGGTGGCCCGGGTGGCGTGAATCGGGCCTGCAAAGCCGTCGCGCACCACCACCGGCAGGTAGCCGGAGTGATCGAGATGGGCGTGCGTGAGCACGATATGGTCGAGTTCCGAGAGCGCCAGCGGAAGCGGCTGCCAGTTCTTCAACCGAAGCTGCTTGTAGCCCTGGAACAGCCCGCAATCGACCAGCAGCCGATGCCTGCTGCCCTCCAGCAGAAACTTCGACCCGGTGACGGTATTGGTCGCGCCGAGAAAGCGGATCAAAAGTGAACCCTTCCGGGCCGGGACGTTGGTGTGGTTGCTCATATCGCCGCAATCCGCGCAAATCTTCGTAGCAGGCGCTCGCCGTCAGCATTGTCGCCAAGGCCGTGGTGAAGTGCTTTCGGGTTTTGTCCCTCCTCGCGGAGCACATCGGCGCGCGCTTCGATGTAGGCCTGCATGATGGCGCGATCGAATTCCGGATGAAACTGCACGCCCCAGCTCCGGCCACCGAAATGCAATGCATGGAAGGCGTCGTGGTCGGCACTCGCGATGACCCGCGCACCGCGGGGAGGTTGCAGCACGGTCTCGACATGACTGACATTGAATTCCGCCGCCGGCAAGAAGCTTCCTGTCAATTGATCCTGGTCATCGGAAAACTGCACCCGCACCCGACCCATGTTCCGACCGGCCGGATTCGGCCCGACCTGGCCACCCAGGGCATGAGCCAGCAACTGATGCCCGTAGCACACGCCCAGCATGGGCCAGCCGGCAGCATGCGCGTCGGCCAGCCACGCCGCGGTTCGCTCCGACCAGTCCAACCGGTGGCTGACCATGGCCGGCGAACCGGTGATCAGCACCGCCGCAGGTGATTTCGCCGATTCGATCTGCGGCAGTTCTTCATGCCGGTCGACCCGAACAATCCGGTACTCGAACCGGTCCGGTCCCAGGCCGGCGATGAACCAGTCCTCGAAATCGCGCCCATCCGTGCGCGCTTCGGCAACAGCCTGACCGGTCTTGACGATGATGAATTCGGGCTTGGCCATCGGCGCTGGGAGCCTGTTCGAAGTGCTTCAATGATATGCGCGATTGTCCCTGAATTGCCCCTGAATTCCAGCCACTGGGCCGGCGTCGTCGGAGCTCGCCCGGGGCGGCAGGAAAGCACGATGGGATATCCTCGTTCCGGCACCGGTCCCTGATGTTGTTCACGCTCCTGGTGCTGCCCGGTCTGGTGTTGTCGGGCGGGCCATTGTTGCAGAGACATCAAGCATGAGATCAAAAGCAAGAAAATACTTTGAGCCGCTGTTGAACCGGCACGATATCCTGGGTAGCGTTCCGCTCGGGTTGCGGCTGGACGTTTGGTGGCGGATTGCATTGCAGCGCCGCCACCGATTTGTCTACTTCCGGATCCCCAAGGCGGCCAATTCAACCGTCAGCAAGACGCTGGCCATTCACGCCTGGCCCGAGCGCGCCGCCCTCAACCACCGGCTGGATGCGATCTGGGCCAAGCGCCAGTTTTCACGGATGGGGCCTTTTCAGACCGCCGAAGATCTGCTGGAAAACTGGTTCTGCTTCAGTTTTTTCCGCAATCCGTACAGCCGGACCCTGTCGGCGTTCATGCAAAAGCTGCCCAAGCGCAAGTACCGCCGAGCCGCCCGTGGTGCCGGGGTCAAGGCCATCGACCGGAAGAACTTCGAGCGCTTTGTCGGCTGGCTGGAACAAGGCAACCTGCATGCCGACATTCACTGGGCACCGCAGACGCTGATCTGCCCGGTGCCGATCGAGCGGCTGCACTTCGCCGGCCGGGTCGAAACCCTCGATCAGGACCTCGCGCTGTTGATGAACAGGTTGTTCCCGGATGCCGGTTACCGGCAACCCGAAACCCGCACGCGCGACCGCCAGCATGCGGTGGAAAAGCTGCAGGCCTTCTACGACGAGCCGCTGCGCAAGCGGGTCGAGGTTCTTTTTGCCGAGGATTTCGAACAGCTGGGTTATTCCACAGCGCTGGATGCTGCGGCGAACGGGCCGGGCTAAAAGTTTTCTGGGCGATTTTTCAGGTTTCTCCGGTCCAAAGACAGAAGGCCAGGACCATGCGTCGCGGCAGTGCCGCACGGTGTGCATTGCCTGTACCGTTTTCTCCCGTTTGAACATTCACAGTGTTGATGTCCTTTCTCGATAAAAACAATTTGCAAGCGCTCACCCCGGCCGATTTCAACGCCGCCCGGCCGTTCCCGTGGGCCAATCCGCATGCCGTCATCGGTGATGCGGCATTCCACCGGTTGCGCAATCACCTGCCTGGTGTGGAGCAGTTCGCGCGGCGCTACAACATCCGCCGCCGGTACGGGCAAATGCCGCACGACCGCTACACCCTGGAATATCATGCCAAATGCAAAGTTCATCCCTGCTGGCACGAGTTCATCGCCGAGTTGCGCTCGTCGGTATACAGCGAATGGATCGCAGCGCTTTTCAACACGCGCCGATTCTTTCTGACCTTCCACTGGCATTACGCAACCCGGGGATGCCAGGTTTCGCCGCATTGCGACAATCCCCGCAAGCTCGGCTCGCACATCTTTTACTTCAATAGCGCTGAAGACTGGCGCGAGGATTGGGGCGGTCAGACCCTTATCCTTGACGACGCAGGGCGGTTTCCAAGAGAATCGGCACCGGATTTCGAAGACTTTGCAGGCGAAAGCAGCAGCCGGACCCTGGGCAACTACAGCCTGCTGTTTGGCCGCCGGGGAAATTCCTGGCACGGTGTGCGGCCGCTGAAATGCCCCGAAGGGGAAATGCGAAAAGTGTTCATCGTCGTGATCAACCGTCCCACGCTCAAGGCCCACGCCAAGCACTGGCTGGCACGCTGGAAAATGGGGTGAAACGAGTCCCCGATCCCCCCGGCCGGTTTTGACAACGACCTCCGGCTGCCTGCGTATGGCACGGATCCGCGATTGGAAAAGGCAAGAAAACATTCCAAGCCCGCCCCGCGCACCTGCATAATGACGACTGACCCGACAACAGGAATCTGCTATGCAGCTCATTCGCGCCTACGGGGCAGAATCCAGTACCAGCGGCGTCGCCGCGATGCAAATCGAGCGCCGCGATCCGCGCCCGGACGACGTTGCCATCCGGATCGACTATTGCGGGATCTGCCACACCGACATTCATTTTGTCCACAACGACTGGGGCAGAACCGTCTATCCGGTGGTACCCGGCCACGAAATCATCGGGACGGTCACCGCGGTCGGCAACCAGGTCACGCGATTCCAGCCCGGAGATCGCGTCGGCGTCGGCTGCATGGTCGATTCCTGCCGCCAATGCGCGGCCTGCGAGGACGGGCTGGAGCAATATTGCGACCAGGGCTTTGTGGCGACCTACAACAGTGAGGACCTGCACGACGGCAGCGTGACCTTCGGCGGCTATTCCGAAGCCATCGTGGTCAGCGAGCGCTTCGTGCTTCGGATTCCCGATTCCCTGGACCCGGCTGCCGCCGCGCCGCTGCTGTGCGCCGGCATCACGACCTTCTCGCCACTGCGACACTTCGGGGTGGCGCCTGGCCAGCGGGTGGGTGTTGTCGGCATGGGCGGGCTGGGTCACATGGGTGTGAAGTTCGCGCGGGCCATGGGCGCCGAGGTCACGCTGTTCACGCGCTCGGAAGAAAAGCGCGAGGAGGCTTTGAAGCAGGGTGCGCATAAAGTCGTGATCTCGACAGATAAGGAGCAGATGAAGGCAGTAGCCAACACGTTCGATGCAATTCTCGACACTGTGCCGGTCCAGCACGACCTCAATCCCTATGTTGCCGCCCTCCGGCGCGACGGCAGGCTGATCCTGGTCGGGCTGCTCGATCCGGTGGTTCCCCCGCTGGACGCCGGCGCCGTGGTGTTTCGACGCAAGCAGATCGCAGGCTCGCTGATCGGCGGCATTCCCGAGACCCAGGAAATGCTGGATTTCTGCGCCGAGCACGACATCGTCTGCGATATCGAAATGCTCGACATCCGGAATGTGGAGGAGGCCTACCGTCGGATGCAGAACTCCGATGTGCGCTACCGCTTCGTCATCGACATGGAAACCTTGCGCGAGGAGTGAGGCTGGCCGGCGCACGAAATTCATCCGCCGGCACGCGCCCGTAGCCCGGCTTGTGCGGCGCGCCAAGGCGATATACTTCGGGCTGACTTTCTAGCAGGCACCGAACGGTGAATTTTCAGGATTTCATACGTACGCTGGATGACTACTGGGCCGGTCAGGGCTGCGTGCTTACCGCACCGCTGGACATGGAAGTCGGCGCCGGCACCTTCCATCCGGCGACGTTTCTCCGGTCGATCGGCCCGGAGCCGTGGAACGCGGCCTACCTGCAGCCATGCCGGCGGCCCACCGACGGGCGCTACGGCGAAAACCCCAACCGGCTGCAGCATTACTACCAGTACCAGGTCGTGATGAAGCCCTCGCCGCTGGATTTCCAGGAGCTGTATCTGGGCTCGCTGGACGCGGTCGGCATCGACCCGAAGATCCACGACATCCGTTTCGTCGAAGACAACTGGGAGTCGCCGACGCTGGGCGCCTGGGGGCTGGGCTGGGAGGTCTGGCTCAACGGCATGGAAGTCACCCAGTTCACGTATTTTCAGCAGGCCGGCGGGCTGGAATGCAAGCCCGTGATGGGCGAGATCACCTATGGCCTGGAGCGGCTGGCAATGTACATCCAGGGGGTTGAAAGCGTGTATGACCTGGTCTGGACCGAAACCCCGCACGGGGTCGTCACCTATCGCGACGTGTTCCACCAGAACGAGGTGGAGCAGTCGACCTACAACTTCGAGCTTGCCGACACGGCGGCGCTGTTCCAGGCATTCGCCAATGCCGAATCACAGGCCCGTGCGCTGGTCGCGGACAACCTGCCGCTGCCGGCCTATGACCAGGTCATGAAGGCCTCGCACACCTTCAACCTGCTCGATGCGCGCCAGGCGATTTCGGTGACCGAGCGACAGCGCTACATCCTGACCATCCGCGACCTGTCGCGGATGGTGGCCGAGGCCTATCATGCCCGCCGCGAGGAACTTGGATTCCCGGGACTCAAGGCAGCCGGAGCAAGCCGATGAGCGAGACGCTGCTGATCGAACTGGGTTGCGAGGAACTGCCGGCGCGCTTGCTGGTGCGACAAGCCGAAATGCTCGCTGACGGCGTGGCCGGTCGGCTGAAGGAGGCCGGACTGCTGGAATCAAGTGACCGGGTGCGCTGGCGAGCCACGCCTCGCCGCCTTGCCGTGATTGCCGAAGGCGTGGCCGCGCGTCAGCCCGACCGCCGGCTGCAGCGCAAGGGGCCGCCCGAGGCGGCTGCCTTCGACCAGGACGGAAACCCGACCCCTGCGGCGACCGGTTTCGCCCGCAGCGTCGGCCTGGAGGTCGGTCAGCTTGAGCGCCTGGAAAACGAGCAGGGCCGCTGGCTGTATGCCGAGGTCGAGCAACCGGGGCAGCCGCTGGATGAGCTGCTGCAGGAAATCCTCGATGCCACGGTGCGCGAAATGGCCGGGGCGCGCAGCATGCGCTGGTCGGATCCAAGCGATCGCTTCCTGCGGCCGGTGCGCTGGCTGCTGGTGCTGCACGGCCAGCACGTGGTACCGGTCAAGCTGTTCGGCCTGGCCGCCGGCGATACCACCCGGGGCCACCGCATTCATGCGCCGGGCCAGCATCGCGTTGATTGCGCGAACGACTACGAACAGGTGCTGGAACAGGCCTTCGTGCTGGCCGATCATGACCGGCGGCGCGCGCGCATCGTTGAACAGGTGCAGCGCCTGGCCGCCGAGGCCGGACTGCAAACCCGCGAGGATCCGGTATTGGTCGACGAAGTCGCCGGGCTGGTCGAGTGGCCGGTGGCGGTGATCGGTACCTTTGAGGAGGATTTTCTCGAAGTGCCGCCGGAGGCGCTGATCAGCTCGATGCGCGAACACCAGAAATCCTTTCCACTGTTCAATGCCGACGACTCGCTGGCGGCACGATTCATCAGCGTGGCCAATCTCGAAAGCAAAAATCCGCCACTGATGGTTCACGGCTTCGAACGGGTGATCCGTCCCCGCCTGGCCGATGCCCGTTTCTTCTACCGCCAGGACCAGCAGCAGCCGCTGGAGCAGAGGCTTTCCCGGCTCGACGACATGCTTTTTCAGGAAAAGCTCGGCACGCTGGCCGACAAGACCCGCCGACTGGAGACCCTGGCTTTGCGGCTCGCACCCCATTTCGGTGCCGACCCGGAGACTTGCGCGCGCGCGGCGCGTCTTTGCAAATGCGATCTGCTGACCGAAATGGTCGGCGAGTTCCCGGAACTGCAGGGCACGATGGGCCGATATTACGCGCAGAGCGACGGTGAACCGGAGGCGGTTGCGGTGGCCATCGAAAGCCACTACTCACCCCGCCAGGCAGGCGATGCCGTGCCCGCTGATGCAGCCGGCCAGGCATTGGCCGTGGCTGACCGGCTGGATACGCTGGTCGGGGTGTTTGCCGCCGGCAAGAAGCCGAAAGGCGGCAAGGATCCGTTCGCACTGCGGCGCGCGGCACTGGCGGTCGCGCGCATCCTCGAACAGAGCGGCTGCCGCACCAGCCTGAACATGCTGTTGCAGTCGGCAGGCGAAGTGCTGGCCAAGCAGGTGCCGGTGTCCGTTGAGATCCTTCTGGAGCTGGAAGAATTCATCACCGAACGTCTGCTTGCGCACCTGGCCGAGCGCGGCATTGCGGCCAACACCCTGCACGCCGTCAGCGCCGGTTCAGCCGGTGCCGTGGTCGATTTCGTCGCCCGAGCCCAAGCCGTTCAGGCATTTGCCGACAACCCGGATATGGCCAGCCTGATTGCCGCAAACAAGCGTGCGGCGAACCTGCTGGAGCAGGCAGGAAAGCGTGATTTCGGCGAAGTTAAGCGAGGTTTGCTGCAGATCGATGCAGAATCGATGCTTTTCGAGCAGGTTGAACAGGTCGAACAAGCCCTGAAGCCACTCCTGGAACAGCGTGATTACCCGGCGGTTCTGGCCCGACTGGCGACACTCAAGCCGGCCGTGGATCGCTTCTTCGACGATGTCATGGTCATGGCTGATGATCCCGAATTGCAGCACAATCGCCTGGCTGTGTTGCAGCGTCTCAGGAATCTGTTTCTGTGCGTGGCCGACATGGCGCGTCTGGGCCGGGCATGAAACCCCCGCTGCTGGTCGAGCTTGAGCTGCTGGGCTCCACCCGGGAGCCGGTGGATGCGCACTGCATGCCGGTGTTGGCCGAGCTTTATCGCGCCGGCATACCGCTGGTCCTGCTGGACGAGCGACCCACCCGCTGGGCGCCGACCCGAAACCAGGTCGATCGGGCCTTCGATCGCCAGGCCCGGATCGAGGCCGATATCCGGCGTGGCGGCGGCTCCCTGGATGCGGTCGTGTATCTGGACCTGGGCATGTTCACGCGCAAGCGCCAGTTCGAGCGCGTCCTGGCCGACCTGGCCAACCGCTACGGTTGCCGGCTGGGGGATTTTCGCGCGCTGGTCCGCCCGGGAAAGATCGCCGAGGCCATCCAGCCCCACGTGGGCGGGCTTGAACGCATCAAGGCCGGGCAACTCGAGGCCTCGCTCAGACGGGTGTTGTGATGCGGTCGGATGGTTGTCGGATGGTGGCTTGGTTCAATGGCGAAGGCGTCATTAAGCGCGGGAGTGTGTATCGGGCTTTCGGAAATGAGTGAATAGAAACCTGCTTACGTAGCACCCTCAGCTATGTTGGCGAATAAAACCCCAGGAACCGCAGATTACGCAGATTTGCACAGATAAAAGCAGAAAGCAGGTCACGAAGAGCACGAAGAAGGCACGAAGCTCACGAAGTTTCAATTCCGAAAGGGTTTTCTTCGTGAGCTTCGTGCCTTCTTCGTGTTCTTCGTGTCCACGCTTTTTTCAAGGATTCTTTCGCCTCACGCAGATTTCAGGTAATGGCTGAAATACGTACCTAATCAGGTGAGTTTTTGCACACCGCCGATCGACCCGCGACTCGCTGGCAGGCGACGCCACTGCCCGCCGGGCACCCCGCCTGCCACCCCGTTGACGATGGCTGAGGTACATACCTGATTCAGTGTTCAGATATTCAGATGCTCAAATATCCAGGTTGGAGACATTGAGCGCGTTTTTCTCGATGAACTCCCGCCTTGGTTCGACCTCGTTGCCCATCAGGGTCGCGAAGATGGCGTCGGCGGCGACGGCGTCTTCGATCGTGACCTTGAGCAGGCGGCGGGTTTCCGGGTTGACTGTGGTGTCCCACAGCTGGTCCGGGTTCATTTCCCCCAGACCCTTGAACCGCTGGAAGCTGCGACCCTTCCTGCTTTCATCCATCAACCACCGATAAACCTCGCTGAAGCGTTGGACCGGCTGGACCTGGTTTCCGCGCTCGACGCGGCCATCCTCACCGATCAGATCGTGCACGGTCTCGGCGATGCGCCCGATTGCGCGGTAGTCGGCGCCGCTGAAGAACGAGGCATCCAGCACCGTGTCCTGGCCGATCCCCTGGCTGATCCGGCTGATCAGCAGGCCGCCGGCTTCCAGCGGACTGATGGACCACTTGACGCCGGCCGCTGAAGCCTGCTCCAGACGCTGCTTGAAGGCGGCGGTCCAGCCCTGCACGTCGAACCCGGATTCCAGCGAAAACGGTTTAAAATCAATAATTTGCCGGATCACCGTTGGATCGTGTCGCCGTTCCAGCCGGTCCGCGGCCAGGCTGGCGGCGTGGAAGTCGGTCAGCAAGGTGTTCAGTGCATTGCCATGCACCGGCGGCTGCTCGTTGCCGGGCAGCAGGCGGGCACCATCCAGCGCCCGGTCGATCAGGTAGCGAACCAGCTCGGCCTCGTCCTTGAGGTACCACTCCTGCTTGCCCTGCTTGATCTTGAACAGCGGCGGTTGCGCGATATAGACATGACCGCGCTCGATCAGCTCGGGCATCTGGCGGTAGAAAAACGTCAACAGCAGGGTGCGGATATGGGAGCCGTCCACGTCGGCATCGGTCATGATGATGATGCGGTGGTAGCGCAGCTTGTCCAGGCTGAACTCATCCTTGCCGATGCCGGTGCCCAGTGCGGTGATCAGGGTGCCGACCTCGGCAGACCCCAGCATCTTGTCGAAACGCGCCTTCTCGACGTTGAGAATCTTGCCCTTGAGCGGCAGGATGGCCTGGAACTTGCGGTTGCGGCCCTGCTTGGCCGAGCCGCCGGCTGAATCACCCTCGACGATGAACAACTCGGACAACGCGGGATCCTTTTCCTGGCAATCGGCCAGCTTGCCCGGCAGGCCGGCGATGTCCAGCACGCCCTTGCGACGGGTCATGTCACGCGCCTTTCGCGCCGCCTCACGGGCCCGCGCAGCCTCGACCGCCTTGGAGGCGATTACTTTCGCATCCTGCGGATTCTCCAGCAGATAATCGCGCAGCCGATCGGTCAGCGTTGCCTCAACGGCGCCCTTGACCTCGCTGGAAACCAGCTTTTCCTTGGTCTGCGAAGAGAACTTGGGGTCGGGCACCTTGACCGAAAGCACCGCAATCAGGCCCTCGCGGCAGTCATCGCCGGTCACCTGGACCTTGGCCTTTTTGGCCAGCCCGCTTTCCTCGATGTAATTATTGAGCGTGCGGGTCAGCGCGGAGCGAAAGCCGGCCAGGTGGGTACCACCATCGCGCTGCGGAATGGTGTTGGTGAAGCAGAAGACGCTCTCCTGGTAAGAATCGGTCCATTGCAGCGCCGCTTCGACCGTGATGTCGGCGTGCATGGCTTCAAAATGCAGCGCATTCGGGTGCAGTGGTGATTTCTTGCCGCTCAAGTGTTCGACAAACGAACGGATGCCGCCGGCATATTCGAACAGATCGTGCTTGTCGCTGCGCTCGTCAACCAGTTCGATGGCCACCCCGGAGTTCAGAAAGCTCAGTTCCCGCAGCCGTTTGGCCAGGATGTCGTAATGGAACTCGACATCGGTAAAAATATCCTTGCTGGGCAGGAAGCGCAGCTCGGTCCCGGTGCGCTCACTCTCGCCGATCTCGACCATCGGTGCCTTGGGCACACCCATGGAGTATTCCTGGTACCAGCGCTTGCCTTGCCGGTAGATGTTGAGCTCCAGGCGCTCGGACAAGGCATTGACCACGGATACGCCGACCCCGTGGAGACCACCGGAAACCTTGTAGGAATCGGCATCGAACTTGCCGCCGGCATGGAGCACGGTCATGATCACTTCGGCCGCCGATTTGCCTTCGTCTTCATGCATGTCGACCGGAATTCCGCGCCCATTGTCGATCACGCCGACCGAGCCATCGACATAGAGTCGAACCTGAATTCGATCACAGTATCCGGCCAGAGCTTCGTCGATCGAGTTGTCCACGACCTCGAAAACCATGTGATGCAGACCGGTCCCGTCATCGGTGTCGCCGATATACATCCCGGGCCGTTTGCGGACTGCATCGAGGCCCTTGAGAACCTTGATGCTGGAGGAGGAATAGCTGTTGTCGCGTTCGGTCATTCGGTTACCTGGTTCGGGATTTCTGGTTGGGCGCGGGTTGCAGGCAGATGAGCCTGGTCACTCGCGGAAGATTCTGCCATGGTCTGGATAAGTCCACAGATGAACGCGGCCGGGCTTGGTGGAAACTTCCTGATTTCGTGGGTGTTTCAGCCACCGCGAGAGGCTTTCCACAGATTACACGGATTCACACAGATTATTGAATTTTAATTATTTCCTGGGTATTGAATCGCTTCGACGCGTTGATCGCTCCTGGTCGATCCCATGCTGATCTTTTTCAACAAAATCAATAATCTGTGAAAATCTGTGTAATCTGTGGCCCCAAGTCTTTTTGGTTCTGGATATGACTTCATCAACTGCGTCATCAATGCGCGAATTATACCACTGCACCGATCCGGCCCTGTTCCACGTGGAACAGGGCCACCCGGTCGCGCGGGCCCGGCTCGACCGCGGTGATCCAGCACTGCAGCGGCTGTTGCTCCAGCCAGCTCAGCAGGCGATCCAGGTGGTCGCCATCCAGTTCCGAGACCGGATCGTCGATCAACAGCACCGGGCCCCCGCCTTGTTCGCGGACTTCGGCCTGGGCCAGCTTCAGCATCAAAGCGGCAAGCTTCATCTGGCCGCGCGAAAACCGGTTCGCCACGGCCTTGTCCCCGGCGCGAATCACGAGGTCGCCCCGTTGCGGCCCGTCCCGCGTGAAGCCCTGCTCCCGATCGCGTTGCCGGCTGTCGCGCCAGGTCTCGAGATAGCCGGCCTCATCGGCGGCCACGGGACGGTATGCGACCTGGAGCTCCGGCAGACGAAATTCCAGTTCCGGCTCAAGTCGCCGCAAGGCTTCCATGACCCTGTGCGTGTAGCTCACTCGCCGGGATTCGACTTCGAGGGCGGCCTGCGCCATGAGTGGCTCGATCGAGTCCAGTACGGCATCGTGAGCGTGATCGCGCAAGGCGGCGTTACGTTGCCGCAGCAATCTTGAATAGCGGCGCCAGTGGCCAAGGTAGGATTGTTCCACGTGGAACAATCCCCAGTCGAGGAAGCTGCGCCGAAGCGCCGGCCCACCCTCGACCAGTTGGTGGTTCTCCGGGTCGATCAACACCAGCGGCAGGCAGCGGGCGAACGCGCTCACTTTCATCGCCGGCTGGCCGTCGATCCGCCCCAGCCACGCCCCCGCGCTTCGTTCGACCCCGAGGCGATGCTCCGGATCCTGCGTGTGGGCGAAGATTCGCAGTTGCCGGCTATTGTCGGCGATCACCGCCGCCATCCGGTTGGTCCGAAACGATTGACCGCGCCCCAGCAGGTGTATCGCTTCGAGCACGCTGGTCTTGCCCGCGCCATTGTCGCCGTACAACCAATTGATTCCCGGCACCGGTTCGACCCGGGCCGAGTCAATGTTGCGGACATTGCTCAGGACAAGAGAGCTCAGATACATCTGTCAGGCACGTTTGAAGCGGACTGCAGATTAACCGGATTCACCGCGCAATTCCTGATTACACGGTGTTTTCAACGATCGTCCCAACAACGGTTAACAGATGATCACGGATGGTTTCGGAATGGCGCCTCCGTTCACTGGCGCAGGCGTCATTGCGTGCGGGAGATTGTATGGGGCTTTCGTAAATCGTAAATCGTGAATGGAAAATGGAAAAGTCAAACCCGGCCCGGGCCTGTGGCGCGGGTGTCTTTTCGATTGGAGATTCCATCCTGGTCAGGAGGATCGGGGGATGCCGGTTACGGATCGTGGCACCGAGCTGTCAGCGGGCGGTGGTGTTGCCTGGTGGCGAGTCGTGGGTCGCGGATCAGATGATGACCTTTCAGCATCTATCCGCATCCATCGGGTTTCAAGGAAGGCATTCAGGTTCGAATGCCATCGTAATCAAGCCCAGTAGCACCAAAGCTCCCTTGAGCCTTGCTATTGACTGCGTTGCCGATCGACCCGCGGCTCGCCGGCAGGCAACGCCACTGCCCACCCGCCACCGACCCCGATCAGCTGCGCCCTCACAGTTTCAGCGGCATCACGACCTGGCGCACGTTATCGTGGTCAAGCGCCGTAATCAAACAGGAGCTGTCGGCCGTCTTGAGCGCCAGCCTTGCCTTGTCCCCATCGATGGCGCCCAGGCCTTCGAGCAGGTAGTTGACGTTGAAGCCGACCACCAGCTGATCGTAGTTGTGCTCGGCTTCGATCTCCTCGGTGGCTTCTTCCTGCTGCGGGTTGTGCGCGATGATCCGAATCGAACCGTCACCGGTCTCGATCCGCACCCCGCGATACTTCTCGTTGGACAGGATGGCCGCGCGCTGCAGTGCCCGCATCGCGCCTTCGCGTTCCACCACGATGGCGTTTTCCTGGTTCAGCGGGATCACCTGCTCGTAGTCCGGAAAACGACCATCGATCAGCTTGCTGGTCAGGGTCAGCCCCCTTCGCGTCACGCGCAGGTACTTGGCCCCCAGCTCGACTTCGACCGGCTCCTCGTCGTGGCCGAGAATTCTCGACAGCTCCATCACGCCCTTGCGCGGCAGGATCAGTGCACGGCCCTCACCGGCCTGCTCCACCGCGGCTTCGGCCAACGCCAGGCGGTGGCCGTCGGTTGCCACAGCCCTGAGCAGATTATCGCGAAACTCCAGCAGCAAGCCGTTGAGGTAATGGCGAACATCCTGGTGCGCCATTGCGAACGAAGTCTTTTCGATCAACCAGCTCAGCCGATCTTCCGGAATGCGCAGCGTCTCGCCGTCGCCGTCGGCCTCACCCGAGGGGAACTCGGTGGCCGGCAGTGTGGCCAGTGAAAACCGGCTCTTACCGGCATGCAGCGCCAGCTTTTCACCGTTGAGCTGAATGTCCAGTCGAGCCCCTTCCGGCAAGGCCTTGCAAATGTCAACCAGCTTGCGTGCCGGTACGGTGATGCTGCCGGCCTGGGCGACGTCGGCGGCCACCTTGCCGACCATCTCGACCTCCATGTCCGAGCCGGTGATCTTCAGACCGTCCTGGTCGGCCTCGATCAGAAAGTTGGCGAGCACGGGTAACGTCTGGCGACGTTCTACCACGCCGACCACCTGGGTGATCGGTACCAGCAATGCTTCTCGTTGGATGGAAAACTTCATCTCGGCTCCTGGCCCCGGTTTTCTGGTTTTTTTTGGAAACTAAAGAAAAATCAGTAATAACAAGCCCTGTGAATATGTTGAACAACGCTAAAACTTCTTTATTTTCAACCACTTATTATCAAGATTCGGGCGATCGGCAAACGTCTGCAGCCTGTGGACAACCGGTGAGTGAAATTGGCCGCAAGAACTTTTCCCGAGTTATCCACAGCTCGTTCGATACTTCATTCCCAGTTTGTCATTCCGCCAGCGTGCGCAGGAGTCGAGCCTTGTCCTCGCGCAGTCGGGCGTCGGTTTCACACAAGCTCTCGATTCTACGACAGGCATGCAGCACGGTGGTATGGTCCCGGCCACCAAAAGCATCGCCGATTTCCGGCAGCGAGTGCTGGGTCAACTGTTTGGCCAGGTACATCGCCATCTGGCGCGGCCGTGCGATCGTGCGGGTCCGCCGCTTGGACAGCAGATCCGATAACCGAACCTGGTAATGCGCTGCGACCAGCTTCTGGATGTTCTCGATCGTAACCTGGCGATCGTGCACGGCCAGCACGTCGCGCAGAATCTCGCGAGTGTAATCCTCATCGATTCTGCGCCCCGAGAAACGCGCGTTGGCGATCAGTGAATTCAGCGCTCCCTCGAGATCGCGCACGTTGGACCGCATGCGCCTTGCGATCAGCATCGCAACCGGTTCGTCGAGTTGCAGATCGGCTTCCCCCGCCTTCTTCATCAGGATCGCGACCCGGGTCTCGAAATCCGGTGGCTCGATCGGCACCGAAAGCCCCCAGCCGAACCGGGATCGCAACCGGGCCTCGATGCCCTCGACCTCCTTCGGGTAGCGGTCGCAGGTCATGATGATCTGCTGGCGTGACTCCAGCAGTGAGTTGAAGGTGTGGAAGAACTCCTCCTGCGAGCGGTCCTTGCCGGCGAAGAACTGGATGTCGTCGATCAGCAGCGCATCGACCGAACGGTAGCGGGTCTTGAACGCGTCGATGGAGTTGTGTCGCAGCGCGTGAATCATTTCGCTGACGAACTTTTCCGAATGCAGGTAGACGACCCGGAAATCGGCGTTGTTGGCGGCCAGCTCGTGGCCGATGGCATGCAGCAGGTGGGTCTTGCCCAACCCGGTACCGCCGTACAGCAACAGCGGATTGTAGGCCTTGCCCGGGTCCTGGGTGACGTGGCGGGCCGCGGCATAACCCAGCTCATTGGATTTGCCGAGCACGAAGTTGGAAAACCGGTAGCGCTCATCCAGCCCGGCAACGAAACCGCCGCGCGCTTTCCTGGCCGGGGCTGGTGATTGCTGCGCACCATTGCTGCCGGTGTGCACGGTGACGTGCTCGCGGGCCACCGCGTGGCCGGCAAAAAAGTCACGAATCAACTCCAGGTACTGTTGTTCGACCTGCTCGCGAACGAAGTCGTTGGGCGCAAGCAGCCGGACCCCGGCATTGCTGTCGGGCTCCACCACCAGCGGCCTGAGCCAGGTGTTGATCTCTTCCAGCGCAACTTCCCGTTCGAGCCGGGTCAGGCAGTTCTTCCACAGGCTGGATGCTTCGTCACTCAAGTCGTGGCCTTCCGTCAGGTCTCGTCGAATCCGGGGAGTCCGGGCAGTATACGTCCCAAGCCGCTGGCCGCGGGCAGGATCCCGAGCGCAAGAGTCACCCGGATAATTACGGGCGCACTTGCGCAGGTTGCCCCCGACGGGCTATAATTCCGCTCTTTTTCGATGCCCGCGAGTAGTCGCCGGGTGATCGACATCGGTTAGCGAACTTAAAGGATTCAGTCATCATGAAACGTACATTTCAGCCCAGTCGCCTGAAACGCGCCCGTCGCCACGGTTTCCGTGCGCGCATGGCCACCCGTTCCGGTCGCGCCATCATCAACGCGCGCAGGGCCAAGGGCCGCAAGCGTCTGTCCGCCTGAAGTCGCAGGTCCGGGCTGATTCGCCTGCTGCCTGTCCGGCCCTTGACGGATGAAGCCCGAAAGCCTGCCGCGTGCCGCACGCTTGCTGCGCGGTGCTGAATTCTCTGCGGTCCTGTCGAGCGGACAGAAACAAGCCAATCGTCATTTTCGAATATTCACGGCCAGCACCGATGTCCCGCCCGGCAACTGTCCCGGCGAGGCCAGGCTTGGGCTGGCCATCGCGAAAAAGGTTGCCAGGCGCGCGGTTGATCGAAACCGGCTGCGGCGTCTGGCGCGCGAAAGCTTTCGCCACCACCGCGCACGCCTGCAACCCGGCGGTTACGTGGTGATGGCGAATCCGGCCGCGGTCGAGGCCGACAACCCGACGCTGATCCGGGCGCTCGATCAGCTCTGGCAACGGTTTGAGATTTGAATGAATACCCGAACGCTGCTTCTGCTGCTGCTTGCCTTCCTCGGATTCATGCTCTACATAGAGTGGCAGAAGGATTTTGCCAATCCGCAACCAGCCCAGATCGAGCCGCTACCCGGCGAGCGAACCGCAGACGCTCCGCAAGTCGATCAAGACCTGCCGGACCTGCCCGATCTTCCCGATGTGCCCCGGACCCAGCCGGAACCGCGCGATGAAGCGACCCCGGCATTGCCGGAATCGCCCGGTCCGGAAGTGGGCTCGGGCGAGCGCATCGAGGTCCGCACCGATCTGCTGAGCGCTGAAATCGACCCGGTCGGCGGGACCCTGGCAAGGTTGCGCCTGAACCGGGTGCCGGTCAGCGTCGACCAGCCGGATGTGCCGTTCACGCTGCTGTCGGATCAGCTGCCGGATCTGCACATGGCCCAGAGCGGTCTGGTCGATTCGGCGCGTCGGGCGCCCAATCACACCAGCCGGTTCGCATACGATCGCCAGTTCCACGAGTTGTCCCCGGGCCGCGACATCCTCGAGGTTCCGCTGACCTGGAGCGACGGTGATGGTCTGGAAGTGATCGTCACCTGGGTATTCCGGCGCGATGATTACGTCATCGAGCACCGCGTGGAAGTCATCAACAACGGCGAACAGGCCTGGGAAGGCAGCCGCTACCTGCGTCTGCAGCGCACGGCCAGCGGCGGCGGCAACGGCATGGTGTTCACCAATCCGGAACGGATCAGCTACAACGGTGCAGCCGTCTACAGCCCCGAAGACAAGTTCCAGAAACTGAAGTTTTCCGATTTCCCGGACAAGCGTTTTCAGAGCACGATCACCGGCGGCTGGGCCGGTATGGTCCAGCATCATTTTCTCAGCGCATGGATTCCGCCAGGTGACCAGCCCCAGCAGTACACCACCCGCCTGCTCGACCAGCAGATCCCGCAGCGCTACGCGTTGACCGTAACCGCGCCGCCGGTGACCGTGGCGCCGGGCCAGCGCGAACTGTTCGTCTCGCAACTGTTTGCCGGGCCCAAGCAGCAGAACCGCCTCGACGAGATCGCGCCGGGCCTGAGCCTGACGGTCGATTACGGCATCTTCACCGTGTTCTCCAAGCCGCTGTTCTGGCTGCTCGATCATATCCACACCCTGGTGCGTAACTGGGGCCTGGCCATCATCCTGCTGACTTTGCTGATCAAGCTGGCCTTCTACAAGCTGACCCAGGCCCAGTTCCGGTCCATGGGCAAGCTGCGCAAGCTTCAGCCGCGCATCCAGCAGCTCAAGGAACGTTATGGCGATGACCGGCAGAAGTTCGGTCAGGCCATGATGGAAATCTACAAGAAGGAAAAGGTCAATCCGCTGGGCGGCTGCCTGCCCATCCTGGTCCAGATTCCGATCTTTATCGCGCTGTACTGGGTGCTGCTCGAATCGGTCGAACTGCGCCAGGCCGGTTTCCTGTGGGTGCCGGATCTGAGTCGTCCCGACCCGTACTTCATCCTGCCGGTTATCAACGGCGCGTTCATGATCCTGACCCAGAAGCTCACGCCCATGGCCGGCATGGATCCGATGCAGCGCAAGATCATGCAATGGCTGCCGGTAGCCTTCGCCGTGCTGTTCGCGTTCTTTCCGGCCGGGCTGGTGCTGTACTGGGCGGCCAACAGCGGTATCTCGCTGTTGCAGCAGTGGCACATCCTGCGCCAGATCGACGCCGAGGAAGCGCGCGCCCGCACCTGACGGCGCTTGTCCATGTCCCAGGCCATCTGCGCCATTGCCACGCCGCCCGGCCGGGGCGGTGTGGGCATCGTGCGCATTTCGGGAAGCGATCTTGAGAAAATCGCCGGGGCCCTGATCGGCAGACTTCCCGAACCGCGTCACGCGCGTCTTGTTGCGGTGCGCGACCGCACCGGCGAGGTGATCGATCGCGGTCTTGCGCTGTACTTTCCTGCACCCGGTTCATTTACCGGCGAGCATGTGCTGGAGTTGCAGCTGCACGGCGCGCCGGTGGTGCTCGAACAGGTGCTGTCGGCCTGCGTTGCCGCTGGTGCCCGCCGAGCCGGCCCGGGCGAGTTCAGTCAGCGGGCCTTCCTTAACGACAAGCTCGACCTGGCCCAGGCAGAAGCGATCGCCGACCTGATCGCCGCCGGCAGCCAGCAGGCCGCGCGTGCTGCCGGGCGCAGCCTGGAAGGGGCCTTTTCCACCGAGGTCAACACGCTGGCCGATCGGATCGTCGAATTGCGTGTCTGGGTCGAGGCCGCGATGGATTTCCCCGACGAGGAAATAGACTTCCTGGCCGACGGTGATGTCATCGGTCGGGTCGCATCCCTGCTTGAACAAACCCGCGACCTGCTGGCCAGGGCCCGCACCGGCCGCCTGCTCACCGACGGCCTGAAGATCGCCATCGTCGGAAAACCCAATGCCGGCAAGTCCAGCCTGTTCAATGCGCTGGTCCGGCGCGAGGCGGCCATCGTCACCGCCATTCCCGGCACCACGCGCGATGTCGTGCGCGAAACCATCCAACTGGCCGGCATCCCGGTCACACTGGCCGATACCGCCGGGCTGCGTGACACCTCCGACCCGGTCGAAGTCGAAGGCGTCAGGCGCACGCATGCCGAACTGGCCGAAGCCGACCTGGTGCTGTGGGTGGTCGACCTGACCGATCCCGAACCCGCCTTGCCGCCGACCACCACCGTGCCCATGCTTCGTGTCGACAACAAGCTCGACCTGGTTGACCCGGTACCCCAACACGACAATGCCGTGGCGATTTCAGCGACCACCGGTCGGGGCCTGGAGCAGCTCGATCGCTGGGTGGCCGGTCACTTCGGGCTAAGCGAGGGTGGTGGGGAGTTCAGTGCCCGTTCGCGACATGTCGAGCAGATCGAGGCCACCGCCGGACATCTGGACCAGGCTCTGGCACAGATCCGGGCCACCGCCTCCGGCGAGCTGGTCGCCGAGGAACTTCGGCTGGCCGCCGAAGCGCTGGGTGAAATCACCGGCCAGGTCCATTCCGACGACCTGCTCGGCCGGATTTTTTCGTCTTTCTGTATTGGGAAGTAGGCTGGCTCCGTTGAGTGGCGGAGGCGTCATTAAACGCGGGAGAGTGTATCGGGCTTTCGTAAATGCGTGAATAGTAAATAGTGAATGGTAAATAGGAAAGTCAAAACCGCCTCGCGCCAGCGGTACGGCCGTGGTTTTGATTCGACCCCATCTGGGCCGGAATGATCGGGTGATGTCGGGTGAGGGACGTGGCACCGAACCGTCAGCGGGGAGTGGTGTTGCCTGGCGGTGAGTCGAGGGTCGCGGATGAGATGATGAGCTTTCAGCATCTTTCCGCTTCTGCCGGGTTTTAAGAAAAGCATTCGGGTTCGGACGCCATCGTGCCAAGCCCGGTGGCAGCAAGGCTCCCTTGAGCCCTGCTGTTGACTGCGTTGCCGATCGACCCGCGGCTCGCCGCCAGGCGACGCCACTCCCCGCCTGCCACCCAAGCAGATCAATCTGGCGAATTGAGGCTCGCAACCCAGCCTGCGCCGGAACCATTTGACGCCGCGCGCCCGGCACCCTATGCTCAGGCGTTTCAACCCTTAAGGGGAGGCGACCCATGGTTGCATCGCTGCAGCAGCAAATCCTGCACCGCGCCGAAGCCACGCCGGATCAGTTGTACCTTTGCCAGCCGGTTGACCGGCAATGGCAGCACTGGACCTGGGGCCAGGCGGTTGACGAGGCGAAGCGACTGGCGTCGGGATTGCAGAAACTGGGCCTGCAACCGGGCGACCGCGTCGGCCTGATGTCCAAGAACTGCGCTCACTGGATCATCGCCGATCTCGCGATGATTCTGTCCGGGCTGGTCAGCGTGCCGATCTACCCAACCGCCAACGCCACAACGGTCGCCGGGGTGCTCGCGCATTGTCGGGCTCGTGCCTGTTTCATCGGCAAGCTTGAAACACCGGACGAACAGCTGGCCGGAATTGGCGATGATCTGATCACCATCGCCATGCCCTATCCCGGCGCGCAGGCAACACACCGCTGGGATGCATTGCTGGCCGACTCGGCCGACGACTTTCAGCCGCATGCGGCCGAAGAAGGAGATCTGGCAACACTGCTCTACACCTCCGGCTCAACAGGTGAACCCAAGGGCGCCATGCATTCCTATGCCAACTTTTCGTTTGTCGGAGAATCCCTGGCCAATGCCATAGGCGTGCGCAAGAACGATCGCGTGCTTTCCTACCTGCCGCTATCGCACTGTACCGAGCGCGCTTACGTCGAAGGCGGCAGTTTCTATGCCGGAAGCACGCTTTACTTCGTCGAGTCCCTCGATACCTTCATGGATGATCTTCAGCATGCACGTCCCACACTGTTTGGCTCAGTGCCCCGGCTGTGGAAGAAATTCCAGCTAGGCGTACTGGAGAAACTGCCGCAGCACAAACTTGACAAGCTGATGCGACTTCCATTGATCTGTACGCTCATTCGCCGCAAGATCAAAAAAGGCCTGGGCTTTGGCCAGACTGAATGGTTCGCCAGCGGTTCGGCACCGATTGCCATCTCCTTGCTTGAATGGTGGCAGCGTCTCGGCGTGACGATCTGCGAAGGTTGGGGGATGACCGAAACATTCGCTTACGGCACTCAGATCGGTCGCGGGGAAAAACCCAGGTTCGGAACCATAAGCAAGGCCTTGCCCGGGGTGGAATTGAAAACCAGTGATGAACATGAACTGCTTATTCAGTGTCCGTGCATGATGCAGGGTTATTACGAGAATGAAGACCTGACACGTCAGAGCTTCGTCGATGGCTGGTTTCGTACCGGCGATCGCGCCTTCATCGAAGAACAGGGCTGGGTCACCATCACCGGCCGGCTCAAGGAGCTTTTCAAGACCAGCAAGGGCAAGTACATCGCGCCGGTGCCGCTGGAAAGCCTGCTGGCCCGAAATGAAATGATTGAACTGGCCTGCGTGATCGGTGAACGACTGGATCAACCGGTTGCGCTTGTCCAGCTTGCCGAAGGGCTGCAAGCCGATATGCGTGAACTTCGCCGCCGTCTGGTCGAAACCCTGGAACGAGTCAACGCAGAGCTGGAACCGCATCAGCGCATCGAGCGTATCATCGTTACTCGCGAAGCCTGGACGATAGAAAATGAATTTCTCACGCCCACGCTGAAGATTCGTCGTCAGCGCATAGAGAAACATTATCGCGATGTCGTCGCCGAAACGACTGACCGAGTGGCTTTCGTTTCCACCGAACACTAAAAACCAGAACACCGGAAACCGGTACGGGAATCCTTGAATGATCAGCAAAATCTTTGCAAGCCTTTCAGTTCTTCTGTTCAGCATCACCACGCTGGCTGAAATCGAGCCCGCGCCGGATCGAACCCGCGGTGAAGGCCCGCATGATCAGCTTGTTCTGCGCGGCGCCACGCTGATCGACGGAACCGGAGCACCGCCGATCGGGCCGGTAGATATCGTGATCGAAGGCGATCGGATCGCCGGCATCCGACGGCTGGGTTCACCAGGCACCCCGATCGATCCGGAGCGTCGGCCAAAGCTGGCCGAAGGCGGCCGTGAGCTCGATCTTGCCGGGCACTACGTATTGCCCGGGTTCGTCGACATGCATGCACACATTGGCGGCAGCAACCAGGGCACGCCGGCCGAATATGTCTACAAGCTGTGGCTTGGCCATGGCGTTACCACGATCCGTGATCCCGGTTCCGGCAATGGCCTGGGCTGGGTACTGTCGGAAAAAAAGCGCAGTGAACGTGGGCGGATCGCCGCGCCGCGCATCGTGGCCTATGTCACCTTCGGTCAGGGCAGCGAGGATGCGATCACGACGCCCGAACAGGCGCGTCGCTGGGTTCGCGATGTCGCCGAGAAGGGTGCCGACGGCATCAAGTTTTTCGGTGCTCGTCCGGAAGTGCTGCTGGCGGCGATCGACGAGGCCGGCAAGCGCGGCCTGGGCACGGCCATGCACCATGCGCAGATGGATGTTGCGCGCGCCAACGTTCTGGCCACCGCACGCGCCGGCCTGACAACGATGGAACACTGGTACGGTCTGCCCGAAGCCCTATTCGCCGACCGCACCGTCCAGCACTACCCGGCCGATTACAACTATGCCGATGAATACGATCGTTTTGCCGAAGCCGGCCGGTTGTGGCGTCAGGCGGCCACGCCCGACCATCCGCACTGGAAAGCCGTGCGCGACGAGCTGATCGAACTGGGCCTGACGATCAACCCCACGCTCACCATTTACGAGGCCAATCGCGACTTCATGGCCGCGCGTACGGCCGAATGGCATGCCGACTACACCTTGCCCAGCCTCTGGGACTTCTATGCCCCCAGCCGCCAGGCGCATGGCAGTTACTGGCTGCGCTGGTCGACCCAAAACGAGATCGACTGGAAGGACAACTTCCGTCGCTGGATGGAATTCCTGGTCGACTACAAGAACCACGGCGGCCGGGTCACGGTCGGTTCCGACTCCGGATTCATCTACAAGCTTTATGGCTTCGGCTACATACAGGAACTGGAGTTGTTGACCGAGGCCGGCTTCCACCCGCTTGAAGTTCTCAGCGCGGCAACCTTGCACGGCGCGCAGACCCTGGGCCTGGATGGAGAAACCGGCTCGGTGGAAATCGGCAAGCGCGCCGACTTGCTGGTAGTGCAGGAAAACCCGCTGGCCGACTGGAAAGTGCTCTACGGCACCGGTGCGGTACGGGTGACCGAAGACAACCACGTGATTCGCACCGATGGAATCAGCCACACCATCGTCGGCGGCATCGTCTACGATGCGGTGCAACTGCGCGCCGATGTCCGCGCCATGGTGCAGCAAGCCTGGCAGCAGGCAGATCGTGAACTTCTCCAGCCAGGTGTCAATTCGGCCCCATGACCAGTTCTGCTGCCAATCCATATACGCTCAACCCGGAACTGGATCGATCCGCGCTGGCCGCAGCCCTGGCCCGCGACCGGTGACATGCATCCCGCCGTATGCCGGCACGTATCGCTATGCCGTCTCGGGCTGGTACAGGGCGGGCTGATGTTCTGGTGTACGGTGGCACCACTTCCCCAATGACTAATTAGCTGCCGCTTTCCGATATGGTCTCGATCCAGCTTGTCGTTCTGATTCTTTATTTCGTGGTGGTACTCGGCGTCGGCTTGTACGCCACGCGTTTTATCGGCGACAGTACCGATTTCCTGCTGGCCGGTCGGCGCCTGGGCCCGGTGCTGGCCACCGCGACGCTGTGCGCCACCCATTTCGGCGGCGGCTTCGTGATGGGCAGTGGCGAATGGGGATTCGACTACGGCATGAGCGGGATTTCCTATGCTCTCGGCGTCGGTTTCTCGCTGATCCTGCTGGGCTTGGTGGCGGCCCGAAAGATGCGCCGGCTGGCAATGTTCACGGTGCCGGATTACCTGGAGCATCGTTACCGGAGCAAAATGGTTCGCCTGCTGGGCACGCTGCTGTCGCTGATCGCGATCATCGGCATCATCGGGGCCCAGGTGTGGGCGGCGCAGGGCGCATTGACGATCATCGGGATCGACCCCCGGGTTGCGGCAACCGTCGCGACGCTGCTGTTCATCGGCTACACGGCCATGTCCGGATTGTGGGGCGTGACGTTGACCGACGCGGTGCAACTGGCCATCATCTTCATCGGCGTGCCCTTGGCGGCATTTGCCGCACTCGGGGAGGTCGGCGGATTCGAGGCCTTGCGCGCCGGTATCGAACAGCGGGAAATGGCAGTCACCACCGGGCAGTTCTTCAATCCGCTGGGTGCCGGCATGGGGCTGGTGCTGGCGGCCGTCATCCCGACCATGATGTACACGCTGATCGGCCAGGATTTTTATCAGCGGCTGTTTGCCGCGCGCGATGAACGCGTCGCCTTTGGTGCCGCCCTGGCCGCCGGTGTTCTGTTGATGCTGTTTGCGGTTTTTCCGGTACTGCTGGGCATGGTCGCGCGCGCCATGCTGGGGGACGACGTTGCTTCCTCGGCGGCGATCCCAATGCTGATTTCCGAAGTCCTGCCCTCTTGGGTCGCGGCCATCGTGATCGCGGCGATCCTGGGCGCCATCATGTCCACCGCCGACTCGCTGCTGATGGCGGGCACCTCGCATGTCACCAACGACATCTACCTGAAACTGATGCGTCCGGGGCATGAACCGGATTCAAGAAAACTGCTGCGGCTTTCGCGCATCGTGACCGTGGTCATCGGCCTGCTGGCCTTGTGGATGGCGCTGAACTTTCAGGCCATCATCGGCCTGTTGCTGATGTCGTATACCTTGTACGCCGCCGGGGTTTTCATTCCGGTGGTGCTGGGGCTGTACTGGAAGCGCGGCACGGCGTCGGGTGCGATTGCCGCGATCCTCGGCGGGTCGGGCTTCGGCCTGGCCGGCGAGGCGGGCTGGATTGCCATCGGGCAACTGCCGCTGATTGGCGGCTTTCCGGTGATCGTGACCGGGGCGCTGGCCTCGCTTGTCCTGTACGTGGCCGTATCGCTGCTGACCCGCCAGCGGATCGAATCCGGGCAGTCTTGAGCCTTGCCGAAATCGCGGACTTTCAATCTGAATCTTCATGATCCACGCGCAACCCAATCATCAAACCAAGGAGACGCCCATGCGGACCTGCCGCCTGTTCCTGATTCCATTTCTGTTTGCCGGCCTGACTGTTTCCTCTTTTGCCGATGAAGCGGCCCCGAACAGGTTGACCTCCGAGGATCTATTCGGGCTGCAGTACGTGGCCGACGTGCGGATTTCTCCCGATGGTTCGCGCGTGGCCTATGTGCGCGCGATCCACGACATCATGCTCGATGTTGTTCGAAGCAACATCTGGCTGGCCGCCGCGGATGGAGGAGAGCACAAGCCGCTGTTGTCGGATACCGCCAACTATTCCAGCCCGGAATGGGCGCCGGACGGCAAGCGCCTGGCCTATGTGGCCCAGGCCGACGGCAAGTCGCAACTGTTCGTGCGCTGGGTGGACAGCGGCGAGACCGCAATGATTACCAACCTGACCCAGTCGCCCTCCTCGATTGCCTGGTCGCCGGACGGTGCGCAGATTGCCTTCATCATGCGCGTGCCCGCCGAAAAGCCGTCGCTGGCCAGCCCGCCCAAGAAACCCGAAGGGGCCGAATGGGCACCGCCGGTGACCGTGATCGACGCGGTGACTTATCGCTTCGACGGGCGCGGGTACATCGAGCCCGGCTTCGATCATGTGTTTGTCGTGCCGGCCGAGGGCGGCAATGCCCGGCAGTTGACCTCCGGCGAGTTCGACCATTCCGGGCCGCTGGCCTGGTCGCCGGACGGCACGCGCATCGCCCTGGTCTCCAACCGTGACGATGACTGGCAATACCAGCGCAGTGAAAGCGATCTGTACGTCGTCGAGACTGCAACCGGTCAACTGACGCAACTGACCGATTTTCCGGGTCGTGAATCCAGCCCGGCCTGGTCTCCGGACGGCACGCGCGTCGCGTTCGAGCGCGACGACCACCAGGGCCGGCAGTACACCGAAACCCGACTGTCGGTGATCAATGTCGATGGCTCCGATTTCAGGATCCTTGCCGGTGCCATAGACCGCTCGGCGCGCGCTCCGAGCTGGGCGGCCGACGGATCGGGCGTGTTTTTCCAATTCGACGATCGTGGGCAGCGCAAGGTCGGCTGGGCTGGCCTCAATGGCCGATTGCAGGTGCATGTCGAAAGCATCGGCGGAACAGCCATTGGCCGCCCGTACGTCAGCGGCACCTTCTCGGTGGCCGACAATGGCGCGATTGCCTATACCGCCGGTTCACCGACTCGCCCGGCCGATCTGTACGTACAGGACCGCCGGGGTCGACAGACGCGGCTGACCGCGTTGAACGAAAACCTGCTTGGCCACCGTGACCTGGCCGAGGTCCACCAGATCGTTTACGAATCCGCGGTCGACGGCACCGAGATCCAGGGCTGGTACCTGACCCCGCCCGGCTTCGACCCGGAGGAAAAATATCCGCTGATCCTGGAGATCCACGGCGGACCCCACCTGGCCTATGGCCCGCACTTCTCGGCCGAATTGCAGCGCTTCGCCGCCGAGGGATACGTGGTGTTCTACAACAACCACCGCGGATCGTCGTCGTATGGCGAGGAGTTCGGCATGAAGCTCGAATACAAGTATTCGTCCGAGGACGACTTCGGCGATCACATGTCCGGCATCGACGCGATGATCGAACTGGGCTTCGTCGACCCCGACCGCCTGTTCATTGCCGGCGGCTCGGCCGGCGGTATCGCCGCGGCCTACGCGATCGGCCTGACCGACCGTTTCCGCGCCGCCGGCATCACCAAGCCAGTGATCAACTGGATTTCCAAGACCCTGACCGGAGATACCTATACATCGCAGATCCAGCATCAGTTTCCGGGTCTTCCGTGGGAGGAGTTCGAACACTACTGGCAGCGCTCGCCCCTTTCGCTGGTCGGCAATGTCACTACGCCAACCCTGCTGATGACCGGTGACGAAGACTACCGCACGCCGATGTCGGAAACCGAGCAGTACTACCAGGCATTGAAGCTGCGCCGAGTCGAGACCGTCATGGTGCGGGTTCCGGAATCCGCGCATGGTATTGCCGGGCGGCCGTCGCGCATGATCGCCAAGATCGACAACATCCTGGCCTGGTTCGAGCGCCACGACATCGAGCCCGAAGCTCCTTGAGCTGAAACGGCCAACGGCGATGACCGATCGAACGGCCCCACCGGCTTGCGGCCGTTTGCATCCGGCACTGGCCGGCCCGGAATTTGATCCCCGGCATGAAACCGTTGCAGCAATCGCATAACATCCGTTGAATGACCGGGGAGAATGCGAGTCTACGAAGCCGGCTCGGATGGAGAACGGGATGGGCCCTGCAGGCATTCGCGGTGCTGATGAGCCTGTGGTTGATCATTCACGGCCCGTCCGGCTGGCTGCCGGGGTTGCTGGCCGCGACCCTGGGTGGGGTGCTGGCCGGATGGCTCGCCGAGGGGCGGCCGCATCGCTGGAATCCGTTACGCCTGGTCGGCTTTTCGGGTTTCTTCGTCATCGAATCGATGCGCGGCGGATTCGATGTGGCCCGACGCACGCTGCATCCGCGCCTGCCGATCCGGCCCGATTTTCTTGAATACCAGGTCCGGCTGCCGGCCGGACAGCCCGAAACGCTGCTGATCAGCGTCATCAGCCTGCTGCCCGGAACACTCAGCGCGGAGTTCCATCCCGGCGAGCGCAGGCTGGTAGTGCATTCGCTGTCGGCAACCGGCCGGCAATCGGTCGCGCGCCTGGAGCGCTGGATTGCCTGGCTGTATTCGCTGGATCCGGAGTCGCAGCCATGATCGAGACCTTGCTGCCCTGGATGGTCCTGTTTCTGCTGGCCAATCTGGCCGTCGGCCTGTGGCGGGCCTGGCGGGGTCCGACCGACGGCGACCGAATGCTGAGCGCACTGCTGTTCGGGACCACCAGCGTTGCCATCCTGGTGCTGATGGCCGACTGGCTGGGCATCGAGGCGTTGCGCTCGGTGGCGCTGCTGCTGGTGATGTTCGCGACCATCATCTCACTGGCCTTCTTCGGCATCCCCGCACACGAGGATGACGATGGCTGAATTCATCGCCCTGGCCTTGCTGCTGACCGGCGGGTTCTTCTTCCTGGCCGGGACCATCGGGCTGCTGCGCCTGCCCGATGTCTACTGCCGTCTGCACGCGCTGACCAAGGCCGACAACCTGGGCCTGATGCTGATCTGTCTCGGCCTGTCCGTGCACGGCGGCAGTGTCCGGACCGCGCTTTTCCTGCTCACCATCTGGCTGCTGGCGCTGATGGCCTCGACCGTGTCGGCGCATCTGATCGCGCGCCACTCGCGCGCGCTGCAACGCAGGCAGGGCGAATGAGCGCGGGTCTGCTCATCGACCTGTCCCTGGTCTTGATGCTGGTCGGCCTGGCGCTGCAGGTCGTGCGCGGCCATGGACTGTTTCGCGGCATCGTGTTCTTTGTCGCCTTCGGCCTGGCCATGGCGCTGGCCTGGGCCAGGCTCGGCGTGCCGGATCTGGCGCTGGCCGATGCCGCGATCGGAGCCGGCGTGACCGGCGCGCTGATGCTGGCCGCCTTTCGCCGCCTGGTCGAGCTCGATCCGGCCCAGGCCAGGCCGACCGTTGCGCCGCATTCGCCGCTGGCCCTGGCCATTGCGCTGCTGGCCGCGCTGCTGGTCGCGGTCATCGGTCTGACCACCATCGGCCTCGAGCACGATCCGGGCCGGGCCGGGGGCCAGGTTCTGGAACGGCTGCCGGAGACCGGTCTGGGCAATCCGGTCACCGGTGTCCTGCTGGTGTTTCGCGGCTTCGACACTTTGCTGGAAATGGTCGTGCTCCTGGCCGCGCTGCTGGGCGCCAGGATCGTGACTGCCGGCGACCGTGTGCCGGTGCGCGCGGCCAGCGGTGAAGTGTTGCCGCTGGTCGGCAGCCTGCGCGCGATCGTCATCCCGCTGACCTTGCTGGTCGCCGTGCATCTGCTGATCCAGGGTGCCGATGACGCCGGCGGCGCGTTCCAGGCCGGTGCGGTGCTGGCCGCCGCCGGCGTGCTGCTGTTGCTCAGCGGGCGGTTGGTGCCCTCCGAGCGGGCCACCGGAATGCTGCGTTTTGCGCTGGTACTGGGCATCGCGGCCTTCATGCTGATGGCCTGGTGGCCGATCATGCAGGGCCGCGGTCTGCTTGCACCGCCGGGCAAGGGCACCATCCTGGCGGTCGAGGCCGCGATGATGCTGTCGATCGGCCTGACCCTGACGCTGCTGTTCTCCGGTTCGGCCGGAGTCAGGGCCGAGCCGTCATGAATGCGGAAGTTTTCGTGCTGGGGGCAGCGGCGGTGTTCGGCATCGGCCTGTATGGCCTGTTGATCGCCGGTCACCTGATGCGCAAGTTGCTGGCCCTGAACCTGATGGTCAGCGCGGTTTTCCTGCTGCTGTTGCTGGCCTCCGAACCCATTGCGGGAACGATCGCCGGGCAACCTGACCCGTTGCCGCAGGCGCTGATCCTGACCGGCATCGTGATCGCGGTTTCAACCACGGCATTCGCACTGGCGCTGATGGTGCGCTATTTCGCGCGCACCGGTCAATCGGCACTGGATCCGGACTCGGCCGATGACGACTGAACTGATCGGCGCGCTGGTATTCCTGCCGCTGCTGGCAGCATTGGCCTGCGTGGTGCTGCCGCGCCATGCTCGACTGCTGGGCATGCTGGCGGTGCTGGCCTTGCCCGTTGTGCTGGTGCCGTTGACCACGTCCGGACCGGGGTTCGAGCCGATCGAGTTGGCGTTGGGCGGCTGGGCCGTGCCGCTGGGCATCGGCTGGCGCGTGGATGCGC
>SR_TP_S13solDRAFT_1000175_pt1 | contig 31804 bp, 26 predicted proteins | sample SodReaTP_S13sol_FD_11159 | JGI IMG/M metagenome (IMG submission 11159)
CAGGCCGTGCGGCTGCTGCGCGGCGCCATGGACCAGGCCACGGTCTTCAACCCCGACCCGGCCGACCAGGCGCGGCGCTTCGCCGCCGCCGGCTTCGAATGGCTGCACCTGGTCGACCTCAACGGCGCCTTCGCCGGCCGCCCGGTCAACGCCGCGGCGGTGGAGGCGATCCTCGAGGCCGTCGGCCTGCCGCTGCAGCTCGGCGGCGGCATCCGCGACCTGGCCACCATCGAGCGCTGGCTCGGACTGGGGGTGCGGCGCGTGATCCTGGGCACCGTGGCGGTCAAGGAGCCGGCACTGGTGCGCGAGGCCTGCCGCGCCTTTCCCGGGCGCGTGGTGGTGGGCATCGACGCGCGCGGCGGCAAGGTGGCGGTGGAGGGCTGGGCCGAGACCAGCGAGATCGAGGCGGTGGAGCTGGCGCGCCGCTTCGAGGACGCCGGCGTCGCCGCCATCGTCCACACCGACGTGGAGCGCGACGGCGCGCTCGGCGGCCCCAACCTGGAGGCGACGGTGGCGCTCGCGCGCGCCGTCTCGATCCCGCTGATCGTCTCCGGCGGCGTCGCCTCGCTGGCCGACCTGGTGGCGATCAAGGCGGCGGGCCGCGAGGGCGTGGTCGGCGCCATCCTGGGCCGCGCCCTCTACGACGGCCGCATCGACCCGGCCGAGGCGCTGGCGCTCTGCGGCGCGGAGGCGGCCTGATGCTCAAGGCCCGCGTCATCCCCTGCCTCGACGTCAAGGACGGCCGCGTGGTCAAGGGCGTCAACTTCGTCGGCCTGCGCGATGCCGGCGATCCCGTGGAGCAGGCGCGGGTCTACGACGCCGCCGGCGCCGACGAGCTCTGCTTCCTCGACATCACCGCCAGCCACGAGAAGCGCGGCATCATCCTGGAGGTGGTGCGCGCCACGGCCGAGCAGTGCTTCATGCCGCTGACCGTGGGCGGCGGCGTGCGCGCGGTGGAGGACATCCGCCGCCTGCTGCTGGCCGGCGCCGACAAGGTCTCCATCAACACCGCCGCGGTGGAGGATCCGGAGCTGGTGCGCCGCGCCGCGGAGAAGTTCGGCGCCCAGTGCATCGTCGTCGCCGTCGACGCCAAGCGAGGCGGCGAGGGGCGCTTCGAGGTCTTCACCCACGGCGGCCGCAAGCCCACCGGCCTGGACGCGGTGGACTGGGCGAAGCGCATGGCCGACTACGGGGCGGGCGAGATCCTGCTGACCTCCATGGACCGCGACGGCACCCGCGCCGGCTTCGACCTCGCGCTCACCCGCGCCGTGGCCGACGCCGTGCCGGTGCCGGTGATCGCCTCGGGCGGGGTCGGCACGCTGGCGCACCTGGTCGAGGGCATCCGCGACGGCCACGCCTCGGCGGTGCTGGCGGCCTCGATCTTCCACTTCGGCGACCACTCCATCGGCGAGGCCAAGGCGGCGCTGGCGGCCGCCGGCGTGCCGGTGCGCCCGCTCGCGGAGGCCGGCCCGTGAGCGCCCCCGGCGGCGACTGGGACGCCCGCGTCCTCGACGAGCTCTATGCGCTGATCGAATCGCGCAAGGGCGCGTCGCCGGAGGAGAGCTACACCGCGAAGCTCTTCGCCAAGGGCGATGCCAAGATCGCCCAGAAGGTGGGCGAGGAGGCGGTGGAGACGGTGATCGAGGCGCTGCGCGGCGACCGCGAGGCCCTGGCCGCCGAGAGCGCCGACCTGCTCTACCACCTGCTGGTGCTCTGGGCGTCCCAGGGCCTGCGCCCCGAGCAGGTCTGGGAGAAGCTGCTGCAGCGCAAGGGCACCTCCGGCCTGGCCGAAAAGGCCGCCCGCGGAAACCTCTCCACCCCCCCGTCGTCCTGAGCCCCTCTCGCTCGGGATGACGAGAGTCGTTTCGAAGGCTCGCTGGTATCAACCCGTCTCACGCGGCTCCGCGTGAGATGAAGCGGCGGTTGCAGACCGGTCCCGCGGTTCCCGACCGCGTCACGGTCATTGCGAGCGCAGCGAAGCAATCCAGGGCTATCGCCCCCTGGCCCCTGGATTGCTTCGCTGCGCTCGCAATGGCGGGGAACCCGCATTAAGTTTTTGATTTTGAAGTATTATTTTCGACCCGGCGCCGCCCTCAAAGGCAGCGGTCGGCGGGCAGGCGGAGGCGGGCGCGGGTGCCGCCTTCGGGGCGGCGCTCCAGGGTCAGGCTGCCGCCGTGCAGGGCGACCAGCTGGCGGCTGAGCGGCAGGCCCAGGCCGACGCCCTCGCTGGGGCCGCCGCCGGGGCCGCCGCCGAGCTGGACGAAGGGCTGGAAGACGCGCTCCAGGTCGGCCTCGGGAATGCCGACGCCGCTGTCCTCGACCAGCAGCAGCAGGTCGCCGTCCGCTGCGCGCTCGGCGCGGACCGTGACGCTGCCGCCGGGCCGGTTGTACTTCAGGGCGTTGGACAGGAGGTTCAGCGCCACCTGGCGCAGCCGCCGCTGGTCGCCGCGCAGGCGCGGCAGGTCGGCGGGCAGCTCCAGGGAGAGGCTCACCCCGGCGGCCTCGGCGCGGGGTTGCAGCATGCGCAGCGACTCCCGGAACAGCCGCGCCAGGTCCACCGCCTCCTCCTGCAGCTCCGGTCGCCCCGCCTCCACCTTGGAGAGGTCGAGGATATCGTCGAGCAGCTGCAGCAGCAGCCGGCCGGAGCGGCGGATGTCCTCCACGTAGGCGGCGTAGCGGGGGTTCTCGATCGGGCCGTAGAGCCGTGCCAGCATGACCTCGGCGAAGCCGATGATGGCGTTGAGCGGGGTGCGCAGCTCGTGGCTCATGTTGGCCAGGAAGGCGCTCTTGGCGCGGCTGCCCGCCTCGGCCGCCTGCTGCGCGCGCACCAGCTCGGCGCGGGCCTCCACCTCCCGGGTGATCTCGCGCACCGAGCCCTCGTAGTAGAGCGGCCGGCCCTCGGCCTCGTCGCGCACCAGGCGGGCGTTCTCGGTGACCCAGATGCGCTCGCCCGTGCGGTGGCGGCGGACCTCGGAGACGAAGCCCTCCAGCCGCTCCTCGGCCAGCAGGCGGCGCTGGAACTCGGCACGGCGGCCGGGATCGACGTACCATTCCCGGCCGATGTCGCCGACCGCGGCCAGCAGCTCGGCCTCGCTCTCGTAGCCGTTGAGCCGCACCAGCGCCGGGTTGGCGCGCAGCATCCGCCCCTCGATGGAGGAGCGATAGATGCCCTCGGTGGCGTTCTCGAAGAGGTCGCGGTAGCCCTGCTCGGCGGCGCGCAGGGCCTCGAGTGCCTCCATCTGGGCGTCGACCCGGTCGACCGTGCCGACGAAGAAGAGCGGCCGCCCCTCGGCGTCGCGCACCGCGCGCGTGCTCTCGCGCATCCAGAAGACGCTGCCGTCGCGCCGGCGCGCGCGGCTGATCAGGCCGACCACCTCGCCCCCGCCCTCCACGCGCGCCCGCATCTCCGCGCGCACCGCCGGGTCCACATAGCACTGGAGGCCGATGTCGGTGATCTCCGCCACCATCTGTTCGGGGCTGTCGTAGCCGTAGAGCTCGGCCATGGCCGGGTTGACCAGCAGGAAGCGGCCTTCCGGCGTGGTCTTGCTGAGGCCGATGCCGGCCCGCTCGAAGATCAGGCGGAAGTCGTCGGCCAGGCGGAAGTCGTCGTCGGCGTCGCTCTCGGGTGCGGGGCTTTCGGGTGCGGCGCCGGTTCGGGGCGCGCTATCCGCCGCCGCCGGCCGGACCCCTCGGCCCGCTGCAGTTCCGCCGCGTCCCCCGTCCCTCGAGCGGCCCATCTCGCCCTTGTCCGTCCCGCGGCGTCGTGGCTGCGCCGGGGTTCCGGCCCCGATCCTAGCCCAGTCCCGCGCCGCGCCGCAAAGGGGCGAAGGGGGAAAGGGCCGAACCGGAAGGTGAGCGTCGGCCCCCCGTCGGCCGCCCCCGTCGGCCGCCCCCGTCGGCCGCAGCGTGATTGACGCGCCCGGCCGCCTGCCGTAGGAAAGGGCGCCCCGGCGGCCCCGCCCGCCGGCCGCACCACCCCGCGCGCCAGCCGCGCCCGATGCCGACGTAGCTCAGGGGTAGAGCAACTGATTCGTAATCAGTAGGTCGCAGGTTCAAATCCTGCCGTCGGCACCACTGCTCCATCAGAAGAACCAAGAGCTTTTGCTCTCGCTGAGAGTGAACTGCGCCGGGTGTGCCGGAGGCTCCGAACCTCGAGAAGGTGGAGTCATGACGAGGACCTCGTCGCGTTTTTCCCCGGAAGTTCAGGCGCGCGCCGTCCACCTGGTGCTGGAGCACGAGGCGGGGTAGCCGTCGCAATGGTCGGCGATCCTTTGATCGACCACGGAGAGAACCCTGAGCCCGGCAAGCGCTGCATCGGCGAGGAGAAAGGGACCCGTTGACAGAGGCGATTAGAGAACTCAAAGGGACACGACCTTTGCGCAACAACAGTCAGAACGAATCCGGCATGCAGATCATCGAGACCGAAGACACGACGCCGGACGTCTGGGCGGTGGTTGTCGGCGGCGAGAGCGAGGAAATCGCTATACCCCGATCGGAGAGGGGACTCACGGGAGCGCCATCAGGCGCAGCATGCGATCGGAGAAGACCGCGGCCATGCGGCGGATGGTGGCTTCGCCGTAGTTCGGGCGCGTATAGAAGAACTTGATCCGGAAAGCCTCGTCCATGACGTAGGCGTAGACGTGCAGATGGTAGTCGGCGAGGTTCTCCGCCGCCGCCGCGTCGGGAACGTCGGTCAACTCCGGCGCGGGTCGGCGGAACAGAACCCCGTCGTAGTTCTGCTCCCAGATATCGCCGATGTACTGGAACAGCGTCTTCACCTCGTCCTGGTCGGCGAGCGTCGCCACCCGCGGATCGTCGGCGAAGTGGCGCAGCGCGCTGTGGCCGAGCCCGTTGTCGGGGATCGCCCGATGCTGCTCGGAGACGGCCGCCAGCACGCGCGCCAGCGCCGCTTCGTCGGGCGCCTCCCCCGCCGGGATCCCGGGCAGGCGGAAGGTGATCGGGGTGTGGGTGATGAACCAGCCGACCGTCCGCGAGACGTCGGCGTCGCGGATCGCCGCTTCCCGCCCGTGCGCCACCTTGTGGAAGACCAGGCTGGTCTGGCCGCTGAGCGCATGGGCCGTCAGCGTCAGGGAGGCGAAGACGCTGTCCAGGAGCCGCCCCTGGAAGCCGCCCTGCAGCCGACGGCGCGCGGCCGTGAGGGTCGCCGCGTCCAGCACTTCGAAGTCGAAGAGCTCGATATCGCGCTGCAGCGCCCCGGGACGCGGATCGTCCTCCGGAAAGGGCTCGGCCTCCGCCGCGGCCAACCAGTAGGGCCATTGCGCCCGCGCCGGGCCGACGCGGGCATAGTCCATGACCTTGCCGATCCACTGCCGATAGGAGGTGGTCTTCGCCGGCAGCGCGACCGCCTCGCCCCGGCCGAGCTGTCCGTAGGCCCGGCGCAGATCGTCCAGCACGATCTGCAGGGACATGGCGTCGGTCACCAGTTCGTGCATGACGAAGAAGAAGTGCTCCTCGTCCGGCGCCCGCCCGCGGAACAGCCCGACCGCGAGCACCGGTCCCCTGCCGATGTCGAGCGTATCGTGCAGGCGGTCGATGCCCGCCTTGATGGCCTCGAGCCGCGACGCGGTGTCGCCCTCCGGCAATGCGATCTCATGGATCGGCACGTCGTAGACCGCCGGGTCGTCGGTGAAGCGCTGGTGCCATTCGCCCTCGGCGTCCCGATGGAAGCGCAGCCGCAAGGCGTCGTGGTGCCTCACGACATGACCCAGGGCGGCCTTCAGCTGCGGCACCACCGCCGGCTCCGCCAGGCGGGCGATGAAGCCGACGTTGAAGCGGTGCGGATTGGGCTTGGCCCAGGTGAAGTAGTAGCGCTGCATCGGGCTCAGCGGCATTTCGCCGGTCGCCGGCTCGCGATCGACCAGGATCGCCGAGGGCGCCCCCGCCCGCTTCGCCAGCAGGGCGATGGTGGGGGCGTCCGTCAGGTCGGCCGGTGCCACGGCGAGCCCGGCCTCCTTGGCCAGGGCCGCGACCCGGAAGGCCGAGATCGAATCGCCGCCGATCTCGAAGAAGTCGTCGGCCGTGCCCACCAGGGAGAGGCCGAGCACCTCCTGCCAGATCGCCGCGAGCCTGCGCTCGGTTTCGTCGGCCGGCGCGACATGCTCGCCCTCGGGCCGGAAATCCGCGGGCAGCGCCAGGGCGCGGCGGTCCAGCTTGCCGTTGGGCAGCAGCGGCAGCCGCTCGACCCGAACGAAGATCGACGGCACCATGTAGTCGGCCAGCGTCGCCGCCAGGAAGCCGCGCAGCTCCCGCGCGCTCGCCGCCTCTGCCCCCTCGGGCAGGTGGAAAGCGGCCAGCTGCCGGCCGGCCGGGGTCTCCACCTCGCCGACGGCGCAGGCCCGCACCGCGGGATGCTCCACCAGCACCGCTTCGATCTCGCCCGGCTCGATCCTCATGCCGCGGATCTTGATCTGGAAGTCCTTGCGGCCGACGAAGTCGAGACTGCCGTCCGAGCGTTGGCAGACCATGTCGCCCGTCCGGAACAGGCGCCGGTGGAGTTCGGCATCCGGCGTAGCGGGATCGACGAAGGGGTTGTCGAGGAACTTCTCCGCCGTCAGCGCCGGCAGGTTGCGATAACCCCGCGCCAGCCCCGGGCCGGACAGGAACAGCTCACCCGGGCTCCCGGGCGCAACCGGCGCGAGGCTGTCGTCGAGCACGTGGGCCCGCATCACGCCGATCGGCCGGCCGATCGGTACCCTCGCGCCCCCGAGGTCCTCCTCCTGAACCTCGAAACAGGTCGCGTCCGCCGCCGTTTCGGAGGCACCGTAGAGGTTGAGGACGGTCGTTTCCGGATTGGATTCGAGGGCGGAGCGGACCAGCTCGCTGGCCAGCGGCTCGCCGCTGAAGGTCAGGAAGCGCAGGCTCTCCATGCCCGAGCCGCTCCGCCGCGCTTCCGCCAGCATGGCCGTCGCCAGTGCCGGAACCACGATCAGCCGGGTGACGCGGAAGCGCCGGATCAGGTCGAGCAGCGCCCCGGGATCGCGCGCCGTGGTTTCGTCGGCGACCACCGTCGGGACGCCCCGCAGCAGTCCCCCCAGCATCTCCCAGACGGAATCGACGAAGTTGAGAGAGGTCTTGGCGCAGCAGATCTCGTCTTCCTGGAAAGGATAGTCTCGCCACATCCAGTGGAACCGGCTGAGCATGCCGCCGTGGGTGCACTCGACACCCTTCGGCCGGCCGGTCGAGCCCGAGGTGTAGATGACGAACGCCAGATCCTCGGGCCGGTTGAGGTTCTCCAGCCTGCCGGCGTCGAACGCCGGATCGTGCTGCTGTTCGATGGGAAGGACGCGCCGGCCGCTTTCGGTGAGAAAGCCGTGGCGCTGCAGGGCCGTGTGCTGGGCGAGCACCATCGGCGCAGCGGAGTCCGCCAGCATGTAGGTCAGGCGATCCGGCGGGTAGCCGGGATCGAGCGGCACCCAGCCGGCGCCGGCCTTGAGGATGCCCAGGACGCTCGCCACGGTCTCCGCGCCGCGGCCGGCGCAGAGGCCTATCGGCGTTTCCGGGGGCAGCTCTTCGCCCTTGTCCGCCCGGTAGCTCGCCCGGATCCGGCGCGCCAGGCGGTTGGCGCGCTCGTCCAGGGCGCGATAGGTGATCGCTTCGCCGCCGGCGAGAAGCGCCGTCGCGTCCGGTGTCCGGTCGACCTGGGCCTCGAACAGCGCATGGAACAGATCAGGGGCGGTGGCCGCGGAAAGGGGCATCGGCAACTCCTTGATCCTATGCGGGATCGATCGACGGAGATCGCCCGAGGCCGTGAATGGCGATGCTGCTCAACGCCAGCATCGTCGCCGCCATGACCATCGGTGCGATGTAGCCGTAGCCGCTCAGGAACCCGGAAACGATCGAGGAGAAGCCCCAGGCGAAGGCGGTGACGGAAATCGTGATGCCCAGTATCCAGCCCTGGCGATCGGCATCCACCGCATTGGAGAACATCGTGATGATGGCGCCGTAGGCGACCGAGACCGTGGTGGCGATCGGTACGGCCAATGCCCATTGCATCCGGAGGTCGAAGGACAGGATCGCGATCAACAGCAGTCCCGTCGTCAGCCACAAGCCGGCCGCGGCGATCCGATCGACCGGAACGCGCCGGGACAGCAGCGGCAGGACGAAGCCGTAGGCGAGGCAGAAGCCGGCGCCGAGCAGCGCCATGAAGAGGGCGATCTCGGAGCTGCCGAAGGCGAAGCGGTTGATGAGCAGGCTCGGCACGAAGAGAAAGTAGGCGCCCCAGGCGATCTGCATCAGCGTGAAGACGATCACCAAGCCGCGGATGCGCCGGTCGGCGAAGGCTTCGCGAAAGCCCTTCACGCCCATCAGCGGGCTGATGTCGCGCAGGCGCAGGCCCGGCAGCGCGCGCGGCTGCGGCTCGGTGGCCAGCAGCAGCACCAGGGTGCCGAGCGACAGCAGGGCGACCGCATAGAGCGGCGTGGCGGAATCGAACCACGACACCAGGCGATCGTCGGACAGCGCCCCGCCGAGGGCCGGACCGACGATGAAGCCGACCGATGAGGCGAAGAGGCACAGACTGAGCGCCGTCGCCTTCTCGTCGGGCGCCGTGCGGTCGACGGCGGCGGCCTGGGCGACCGCCTGGCTGCCGGCGGTCGCGCCGCCGACGATCCGCCCCAGGATCAGCAGCACCACCAGACCGGCGGCCACGGAATAGGCCAGCATCAGGAAGCTGAGGATCATCCCGCCGATGCTGAACACCAGCACCCGCCGGCGACCGATCCGGTCCGAGATCTCTCCCAGCACCGGGGCCATATAGAGCATCGCGAGCTCGTAGATGCCGAGCGCCGCGCCGTAGACGATGTAGCGGGCATGAGCCGAGGATTCCGCCATCATCGTCGGCGAGTCGTTGATCAGCACCGGCGCCAGTACCGGGACGACGATGCTGTAGCCGATGGTGTCGACCAGGATCACCAGAAGCAGCGGCGACAGCTTCAGGATGCGGTTCACCATGGCCGCCGCCCTTTTTGCACGGTCATACGCGAAGTCATGGGCTCGCCTAGGCCGCCTTCTCGACCAGCTGCCTGGCGAGGCGGTGGGCCAGGGTCATGATGGTCAGGGTCAGGTGCTTGTCCGGCAGGCTCGGCAGCACGCTGCCGTCGCAGATGAAGAGGTTGGGGTGGTCGTGCGCGCGCAGGCCGGCGTCCACCACGCCGTCCTCGGGCCGTGCCGACATGCGGCAGGTGCCGGCATAGTGAATACCGGTTCCGGGCCTGTCCGGCGCCCCGAACAGCAGGGTGCCGGACGCGCGGCGCAGCGCCGTGCGGACGAAGGCCTCGATCCGCTCGAGCATTGCCAGGGTCCGCTCCGAATAGCGGTAGGCTATGTCCAGCTGCGGCACGCCGAAGCGGTCGCGGTCGGCCGAAAGGGTCAGCCGGTTGTCCGAATTGGGGTCGCCCGGTGGGAAGAGGGCGATCGTGAGGTAGCTGTTGAACAGCTTGCGGGCCAGCCAGGGACGCAGCGCCGCGGGCACCGACTGCAGCCCCTCGAGATAGTAGGGGGTATCGAGCACCGTATGGATGGCGTGTCCGCAGAAGCTGAATTCGCTGCCGTCCGGCAGAGTGTCTTTCGACAGAATGATGAGCAGGTCGCCGTAGCCGATGTCGGGCGCGGCCGGTTTGCCCCAGAGCTTCAGCAAGGCGGTCGAGAGCGCCACCTTGGCATTGTCCTGCAGATAGCGCCCGAGCGCGTCGGAGGAGTTGGCCAGGCCGTTCGGCGCGGCGGCGTCGCGGGAATTGAAGAGCAGGCGTGGCGTCTCCAGGGCGCCGGCGGCCAGGATGAAGTTGCGGCCGCGGATGCGCACCTCCTCGCCGCTGGCGGTATCGCGACAGATCACCGCGGCGAGCTCCGCCCCGTCCGGTCCACGCTCCAGCCGAACGGCCTTCAGCCCGGTCGCCAGGCGGTAGTTCGGCAGGTTTTCGATCTCCGGCAGCAATCGGGTCGGAAACTTGTAGACCGCGTTGGCCATGCAGCCCGAGGTGCAGATGCCCGTGCTGACGCAGGCGTTCGGCCGCCCGGCCCGGGTCTCGATAGCCTTGCGGTTGGGAATGACGTAGGTGCCGGGCCGGTTCATGCCGTTGATCGCGTCGATCACCAGGCGGTCGGCCGGGCGCAGCGGCTTGGGCGGGATGTAGCGACCGTCCGGCAGGCCGGCGATGCCCTCTTGCGTACCGCAGACGGTGATCAGTTCCTCGACCGCGGCGTAGTCCTCGGCGAGATCGGCGTAGGAGATCGGCCAGCCGCCGAAATCCTGCGGCGCAAAGCGCACCGATACGCCGTTCCAGAGGTTCTGCAGGCCGCCGACCGCCATCACCTGATAGCTGAGGAAGGCGCGCTCCGAGCTGCGTGACGTGGAACGGGTCTGGGCGTCGGCGAAGAGTTCGTGGTTGAAGATCGCGTCGCGAGGATTGCCGGGGAAAGAGGAGTAGGAGCGAATGCCCCAGTCCTTTCGTGCGCCGGGCGGGTTCTGCTCGGTGAAGTAGTTCCCGGCCAGCCGCGGTCCCTGTTCCACCGACAGCACATCCAGCCCGGCCTTGGCGAGCTGATGGGCGACGATGCCGCCGCCGGCGCCCGTGCCGACGACCACATGACCATAGACCCGGTCTTCCAGGGGACTGCCGCTCTCAGCCACGGCGCGCGCGCTCCACGAAGCTGTCGGATGCGAAGTAGACCCACTCGTGCAGGTGACGGATGGTCGCCAGCGGCCCGGCCAGGCGACGGCGGCTCGACCGCCCGATGCGGGCCTGGTCCGGATCGGCGAGGATGCGGTCCAGCGCCTGCCGCACGGCCGTGTTGGCCAGGGCGATCCGGGCGATCTCCTCGGCCTTGTCGACCAGGCTGCGCCGATAGGGGCTGCCCTGCAGCAGGCGCCGCAGCAGTTCCAGGCGGGCTTCGTCATCCATTCCTTTGCCCTCCCCCTTCCGGCACGGCCCCTCAGCCGGCCAGCACCTCGTCGGCGATCCGCAGGGCCAGTGCGGCGATGGTGAGGCTGGAATTCACCGTGCTGGCCGATGCGAAGACCGAGGAGCTGGCGATGAACAGATTCGGGTGATCGTGGCTGCGGCAGTCGCCATCGACGACGGAATCGCGCGGATCGTCCCCCATGATCGTCGTGCCCATGATGTGATTGTTGCCGGCGAAGCGCGGATTGAACGTCACCTCCGTGCCGCCCAGCAGATCGGCGATCCGCCGATAGTCCGACAGAACCGCTTCGGCACCGGCGCGGACATAGTCCTCGATCGCATAGGTGATCTCGGGCTTCGGGACGCCCAGGGCGTCGAGATGCTCGACGCTCGGGACGACCCGGTTCTCCGGCAGCGGCAACTGCTCCAGGAAGCAGTTGATCGAAACCTTGCGGGCGACCCGCCGGCGGATCTCCGCATCCAGCTCGGCGCCGCGCAGGCCGCGGTCGATCAGTGCCTCGGTCACCCCCTGGAGATCGGCGGTATTGCCCAGATGCAGCTTGCGCGCCGCCATCTGCGAACGGAACGGCCCGTCGCGCAGACTGATCACCGAACTCATCTCCTGCGGCCCACGCCCGGGAAACACCGGCCGGTCCCAAAGAAAGCTGACGCCGACACCGGGATGATCCATCAGGTTGCGGCCGACCATGTCGGAGCTGTTGCCCAGGCCGTTCGGCAGGATCTCCGATCGCGACATCAGCATCAGCTTCGGAATCTCGATGCCGTTGGCCGCCAGCACGATGGTGCCTGCGGTGATCCGCCGCTCCGTGCCGTCGGGGAGGAGATAGCGCACGCCGGTCACCTCTCGACCGCCGGTGTCGGTTTCCACGGCGACGACGGTCGCGTCGGGGATCAGCCGGGCTCCGGCCGCTTCCGCCTTGATGGCGTGCATGTTGCCGGAGTACTGCGCGGCGATCGGGCAGATCGGCATGCAGTTGTTGTTGCCGCAGCATTGCGGCCGACCGTCGTAGACCCGGGAATTGCGCGCCACGGGCTCGGTCGCGACGCGAAAGCCGTTGGCATTCAATAGGCGCGCGAACTGCTGGTCCATGTAGCTGAGAGGCAGCGCCGGCATCGGATAGTCGGCGCGGCGCGGCGATCCCAGGTCCTCGTCCTCCGGGCTGGGGCCGGCGACCCCCAGTTCTTCCTCGGCCTGCTGGTAGTAGGCTTCCAGCGCGTGATAGCCGATCGGCCAATCACGGCCGACGCCGTAGCGCGAGCGCAACTCGAAATCGGCCGGCAGGAAACGCCAGGCAGCGGCCGCCCAGTGCCAGGTGGTGCCTCCGACGGCGCGTATGTACTGGACCTGATAGGGGTAGGCGCCGCGCTGGACGATGTAATCGCCGGTTACGGTGCCCTGGTCGGCATGGGACGAGGCGACATAGGGGGCCATGAAGTCGCCCTTGTCGGTGCCGTTGCGGAACGCCTCGACGATCTGCCAACGGCTGATCCGCGGCCCGGCTTCCAGGATGGTGACCGACAGGCCCTGCGCGGCCAGCCGATGCGCCACCATGTTGCCGGCCATGCCGGCGCCGACCACCAGGACGTCGGTATCGCGGCCGCTCATGTCGGATCTCCGTCGAGAGGCATGTCGGCGAGCCGGGGCGGCTCGGCCCAATAGCCCGGAACGCCGCCGCAATAGGAGGGCAAGGGGACGAAGTCGGCGGTGGCGCGAGCCATCAAGGTCTGCTCGTAGCCGACCAGGATCTCGTCGCCGTCGCGCCCCGCTACGCGGCCGAGATACCAGCCGCGCAGCAGCAGCTTCGCTGCTTCCAGGCGCGGGCCGACCAGCGCCCGGCCCACTGCCGTCTCGTCACCGCCGGCGCCTTCGACGGCCAGATACAGGGCGCGCTGGGCCTCCAGACCGTTCAGAGCGATCAGCACCGCATGGAAACGCTCGCCCATCGCGGGATCGAGCCGCTCCTGCCCGGTCACCGCGCGGGACAGTGCCATGAAGGCCTCCAGCGGCAGGCCGTCGGCCGGCAAGGCCGGCAGGGGGTTCGTCCGCTGCGCCATCGCCAGACGCGGCGCCAGCATCAGGGGCAGCAGCGCCGCCGATCCGGCGAGAAAATCGCGGCGGCTGGGATGCCGGGATGTCGTCATGGCTGCCTCGCTGCGCTGTAGCCTTCGAGCGGACCGCCGCCGGTGCCGTCCATCGGCCCCTGCGCGCGTATGGCGCGGACCCGCGTTTCGAGATCACTCCACGGCGCGCGACCCGGCGCCAGGCTGCGCAGATGGGCGAGCAGCGCCGCCACCTCGGCATCCGTGAACTCTTCGGCGAAGCCGGGCATGTAGGCCCCTGCCCGCCCCTCGTCCTGGCCGATGCCGAACAGCACCACCTGTATCAGGTTGCGTGGATCGCCGGCATTGACCGAACCGAGCAGGGGAATGTCGGGCATGATCCCGATCGGTCTGGGACCGTCGGCATGATGACAGGCCGAGCAGGCGCCGGCGAACAGGGCGTCGCCCCGCAACGGCGGCGCAGTGCCCATCGGCAGGATTTCGTTCGGCAGGCTGGCGCGGGCCACGCCGTAGCCACGGGTGCCGTGCTCGGCGACCCCGTGGCCGGGGGCGGCATCATCCGGCGCCATCCACGACGCCAGATAGACCGCCATGGCGCGGATGTCCTCTTCCGGCACCTCACGCAGCGCCCGGACGACGGAGGCCATCGGTCCGGCAGCCACCCCATGGAACGGGTCTCCGCCGTCGCGCAGATAGCGGTGCAGGCTTTCCACGCTCCAAGGCACCGGCGCCGGGTTGTCGGCGGTGAGCGCCGGCGCGGTCCAGCCGTCGACGATGCTGCCGGCAAAGGGGCGGTCGCCATCCGGCCCGCCCAGCCGGTCGCGCGGCGTGTGGCAGCCGGCGCAATGGCCCAAGCCTTCCACCAGGTAGGCCCCTCGGTTCCAGTCCGCGTCCAGCGTCGGGTCGGGTCGATAGGCACCGGCGCGCAGATAGAGCAGCTTCCAGCCGGCCAGCATCGACCGCAGATTGAAGGGGAAATCGAGCTCGTTCTCCGGCACGACCGAGGAGACCGGCTCCAGGCTCATGTTCCAGGCGTAGAGCGCGGCCAGGTCCGCGTCGATGACTCGGGTGAAGTGATCATAGGGAAACACCGGGTAGAGATGCCGGCCCCGCCGATCGACACCTTCCCGCAGGGCTCGGACGTAGGCCTGTTCCGACCAGGCGCCGATGCCGGTCTCGCGATCGGGGGTGATGTTGGTGGAATAGACGATACCGAAGGGCGTCTCGATGGGCAGGCCGCCGGCGTAGGGGAGGCCGTCCGATGCCGTGTGGCAGCCGACGCAGTTGCCCACCGCCGCCAGGCGCGCACCCTCCGCGATCACCTCCGGATCGGCCTCCGGCTGCACCGCCTGGGGCGGGATTTCCGGCCGCCAGACCAAGGCGCCGACGGCAAGGCCGGCAACGGCCAGGCCGATGACGACGACGGCGAGCAGCTTCTTGCCCGGTCCGCTGCGACGCTTCATCTGCTCCGATCCTTTCTCGACGCGCCGCCGGATCGAGGGCGTCTGCGGGCGGCTGCGGCGTTCATGGCTGCCTGCCGATCCAGCGCAGGCGCATGCCGGCAACGACCTTCTCCTCGATGTCCGCCAGCGGAACGCCGCGGGTTTCGGGCACGTATCGCAGGCCGATCGCCAGGGCGAGCGCGCAGGCGGTGGCGAAGATCGCGAGAACGCCGGACAGGCCGATGATCTCGACACCGCTGAGGAAGCTGGCGGCGACGAGCGCATTGAACAGCCAGCTGGTCGCCGAAGCGACGGCGATGCCCTTCTCCCGCACGGCGGCGGGGAAGAGCTCCGACATCAGCACATAGGGCAGAGGCCCCAGGCTGATCGCGAAGGCGGCGATGAACACGCCGAGGCCGAACAGCCCGAGCATCGGCGATCCGAAGGCGTCGGCGGCCACCGCCGTGCCGAGGCCGAGGACCATGAAAGAGCAGCCGAGATTGAGCAGCCACCGGCGGCCGAGCTTGTCGACGTAGAGCAGCGCCACGACGGTGGCCGTGACATTGACCGCGCCGAGCCCCACCGTCGCCAGGAGGGCGGCGGTCCCGGCCGGCAGGCCCAGTTCGGTGAAGATCCGCGGGGCGTAGTAGAGAACGCCGTCGATACCGCTGAGATTCTGCAGGACGAAGAGGCTGCTGCAGAGGATCAGGACGGCCAGGGTGCCGCCGCTCAGCAAGCGACCGCCCGCGCCCGCGCCCGCGCCCGCGCCCGCCTCCGCGAGCGGAGCGGGGCGGGGCGCCTCGATGCCCAGGCGTTCGGCGGCACGGGCCGCCTCGGCGCCGCGACCTCGGGTCAGCAGCCAGTACGGGCTTTCCGGCACCGCGAGCAGGGTGAGGAAACACAAGGCGGTGACGACCAGCCCGCTGCCGATCACTGTCCGCCAGTTCTCCGGCCCCAGCAGCAGCGGCGTGGCATAGGCGCTCAGCATGCCCAGGGTGATCGCCAGCTGGAAGACGGACACCACGGCGCCGCGGTAGCGGACCGGCGCGGCCTCGCCGGCGAACATCGGCGTCACCATCGAGGAGAGACCGACCGCCAGGCCGATCAGCACCCGGGCGAACAGCAGCAGTTCGAACCGCCCGTCCAGCATCACGATCGCATAGCCCACGCTGGCCAGGGCGAAGGCCAGGGCCAGGCTGGGACGGCGGCCGATCCGCGCCGACACCCGGCCGGCCGAGGCCGCGCCGACGAAGCAGCTGGCGACGAGGATCGCCACGGTGAACTCGGTCTGGAGCGTGCTCAGGCCGAAACCGGCGGAGATGCTGTCCAGCACCCCGGCGATGATCGCCGTGGAGAAGCCGAACAGCAGTCCGAAGGCTGCCGTGACGGCGCCGACCGAGCAGATCGCCGCGGTCATGCCGTCACGCGGACCGGGCGGAGATCCCCTTCGATCTCTTCCAGGGAACGCCCCTTGGTTTCCGGCGCCAGGCGTATGGCGAAGACGAGTCCGACGACGCAGGACACAGCGAAGAGGCCGAAGGTCACGGACATCCCGGCGAGGCTGACGATCACCGGGAAGAGGAAGACCACCAGGAAGTTGGTCGACCAGTTCGCGACCGAGGCCAGGGCCATGCCGCGGCTGCGCAGCGAAGCCGGGAACAGCTCGGCCATGTAGAGCCACGGCAGGGGGCCGAGGCTGACGGCGAAGAAGGCGATGTAGGTCAGCACGGCGGCAAAGCCCATCATGGCCGCGCCCGGGCCGTCGAGCCGCACCGCAACGGCGATAAGCGCCAGGCTGGCGGCCGAGCCGAGAAAGCCGATGATCAGCAAGGGCCGTCGGCCGAGCCGGTCGACCACCAGCATCGCCACCACGGTCATGGCGACGTTGACCGCGCCGATGCCGACGGTGGCGAGCAGCTGCGCCCGGGTGCCGTCGAACCCGGCTGCCGCCATGATGCTGGGGGCGTAGTAGATCACTGCGTTGATGCCGCTCAACTGCTGCAGCACGAAGACCGCGACGGAGAAGAACACCATCGGGCGCACCGCCGGCCCCAGCAGCGCCGCCCAGCCGGGCGCGCCGCCGGGCTGTCGGGCGGACTCGCGAATCTCCCCCACCGTCGTGTCGAGATCGGCCTCGGCGAGATCGGGGTCGATCTGGCGCAGCACGCCGGCGGCCTCCTTCTCGCGTCCCTTCAGCAGCAGCCAGCGCGGGCTTTCGGGCGCCCGGACGATGCCCAGGAAGGCGATCAGCGCCGGGATCGCACCGACCCCCAGCATGATCCGCCAGTCGCCGAGCGGCTCCAGCAGCATGTCGGAGAGATAGGCGGCCAGGATGCCGATGGTGATCATCAGCTGGAACGCCGAGACCACCGCGCCCCGGACCCGGGCCGGCGCCAACTCTGCCAGATACTGCGGCGCCGCGAGGGCCGAAGCCCCGATCGCCAGGCCCAGCAGCAGGCGGGAGGCCGTCAGCACGACCATCGAGGGCGCCAGCGCGCTGGCCAGGGCACCGCAGCCGAACAGCGCCGCGCAGAGCACCAGAACCGAACGCCGTCCGAAGCGATCGGAGCAGAGCGCCGCCAGGAAGGCGCCGAGCACCGCGCCCAACGGCACCGCTGCCGCCATGAAGCCCTTGTCCGCGGGCTGGACGGCGAAGGTCCCTTCGATCAGGTGCATCGCCCCGGCGATGACCCCTTCGTCGAAGCCGAACAGCAGGCCGAACAGCGCCGCCAGGACAACCAGACGTACAAGCATCGACGGCCCCCTCGATTGCTATCCCGGCGACCGGATCGTCATGCGGTTCTCGCGGACGCCGCTCCGCTCCATGGCCCTAGCGCAGCACCACGGCCGCGACCTTGCGGAAGGCCCGGATGATGTCCTCCACGTCCTGGTCGTCGAGGCAGGACGCGATGGCGAGCAGGGCCGACCTGTCGTGCAGCGCATCCGTCGCAGGCAGCGCGCCGCGGCGATAGTCGCGTCCCTCGGCGAAGGCGTTCGCCGGGTGGGTCCAGGGAAAGCCGCTGCGGTCGTTTGAGCGCCGCTCGGTCAGGCTGGGAATGTTGAAGTACCAGTGGAGGCCCCACTCGCGCATGGTCAGGCAGGCGAGACTGCCCTCGCCGCCGGTGATGCCCTCGGCCCGCAGGGCCCGCACCATGGCCTCGCAGCGCCGGGCGTCGGGATAGAGGGTGATCAGGAAGGGTCCGCTGTCGCCCGCCGGATCGAGGACCCTTCGGAAGCCCAGCCCGTCGATGCCGGTCAGGGCCTCGCGAATGCGCCACTTCGCCGAGCGCATCGCGCCGGTGATCTGCGGCAGCTTGCGGAGCTGGGCCAGCGCCAGGGCCCCGGTCAGATCCGACATGCGCGCACCGCAGCCCCAGAGCTGATAGGCGCCGTCCTGGGTGTCGAGCCGGCCGGCCGGGGTGCGGGGATAGCCGAGGTCGTGCAGCGCGACGATGCGGCGATGCAGGGTGGGGTCATCGGTCGCCAGCAGGCCGCCCTCGCCGGCGGTCATGTTCTTGTTCAGCTGGAAGCTGAAGATCGCGACGTCGCCGAAGGTCCCCACGGCCCGGCCCCGCTGCGAGGCGCCCGCCGCCTGGGCGCAGTCCTCGATCAGGCCGAGCCCCTGCTCGCGCGCGATCGCCGCGATCTCCTCGATGCGTCCCGGTGCACCGCTCATGTGCACGCAGAGAACGGCTCGGCTCTGCCGGCCGATCTTGGCGCGCAGGTCCTCGGGGTCGAGGCAGAAGGTCTCGTCGATCTCCACCAGCTTCGGCACGGCGCCGCAACGCACCACGGCGGAAACGCAGCTGACCCAGAGATAGCCCGGCAGCAGCACCTCGTCGCCGGGCCCGATCTGCAGGGCAGAGAGGGCGATCGAGAGCGCCGCGGTGCCCGAGGAGACGGCCACGGCATGGCGATGGCCGAAGCGCTCGCACCACTCGCGCTCGAAGCGCTCTACCATGCCCTGGGGATCGGGGCCGTAGAAGCGGAAGGGGCTGCGCGCGTCGATCACCTGGTCGACCAGCGCCCGCTCCTCGGCGCCCATCCAGTGGACGCCGGGCAGCTCCCAGGGAAGTGGCCGGCTGCGAACCGGCGTGCCTCCCTCGATCGCCAGCCTTCCGGCCTCGAGCTCCGTCCGCAGCATCGTCCCTTCCCCCCACTTCCCGCGTGGCGCATTCGGCCTGGCGCCTCCGGCCCGGCGTCGTCGTACGGCTTCTGCCGGGACGGCGGGGCGAGACACGAAACGCGCCTTCCGGCGACAGCCGACCGGCCGCCCGGGTTCACCCGGGCGGCGCCGAGCCACAGCAGCACTATGGATGGCTCCGTGGCCCCTGTCCGCGGCAACGATTTGTTTTCTTTCGTCGATTCTCGCAGAAACTGGCAGGGGCACACGACCGGCCCCGGAGACACGACCCGCCCCGGAGAACAGAGACCACTCGGCCCGGGATTCGCCCCATGATCGAACTCTCCGCCCTCGCCGACTTTCGAGCCCTTCGACCTGGTCGCCGACGCCGCAGGCCGACCAACCCTCGGGAAGATTCGTCTCTATCCGCGCCGGGCGGCTTGCCCGGCGCAGGGCCTCTCGCCGATACTCGCACCCGACCTTCTGCGCTTCGATGGTCCGGTGGAAGGCGCGGCCCGCGCCGGCGCTTGCCCGAACCTTTTCTGGGAGAGTTCGATCTTGAAGTCGCTGATCGACCTGTCGAACCACTACGGGAGCGACAAGGGGACCACGACGCCGAAGCAGGGCTGGGGGCGGCCGCACAACTACGCCGACATCTACCAAGCCTATTTCTCGGATATCCGGGAAGAGCCCCTCACGATCCTCGAGATCGGCGCCGGGGTGCTGGGGCCGAACTGGGAGACCGGGATTGTCGGTGGCCGCAACCCCGGCGGTGCGTCCATCCGCATGTGGTACGACTTCTTCCCGAAGGCCCGGATCGTCACGATCGACATCAACCCGGCCGGCTTTCTCGAGAACGATCGCATCGAGGCCTATACGGTGGATCAAGGGTCTGAGGAGAGCCTCGCCGGCTTTCTCTCACAGCTCGGCGCCACGCAGTTCGATATCGTCATCGACGACGGCAGCCACGTCCCAGAGCACCAGCAGACCTCACTCGGCATGCTGTTCGGCGCGGTCAAGCCGGGCGGGCTCTATTTCATCGAGGACCTGCTCAAGAACGGCAGGGGCGACAACTCGAAGCGACGGAACGCCTCGAACGAGGTCTACAGCACCCTGTCCGTGCTGAAGGCCCTCTGCGAGGAGGGGCGTCTGAAGGAGCCCCACCGTATCGGCCATCCCGAGGCCTTCACGGCGTCGGTGAAGTACATCAACTGGCATTGCCCGAGGATCACCCCGATCCTGGTAGATCGGGAAACGGGCGCAGGGCCGGCCGATAGCCGGATGCAGGGAAAGGCGACCAAGCCCTGGTTCGAGTTCGACGTGGATTTCCCGATGCTCTGCGCGATTCGAAAGAAAAAATGATACCCTACACAGGAATTCAGAAATGATAGTGCATTCCTATTTTACGGACGGCATGTATGATTGGGCAGTATTATTCCTTCAATCCTTCAAGAGGCACAATGGCGAGATTCATCCCGTCGTCTTTTCCAGTCGCGACATATCGGCTGAGCAGATCGCCGCCCTGAAGGCGATCTACGGGAATCTGGAGGTGCGCAACCGCCAGATCGACTATCGGGCCCTGTCGGAGCGCACGGGCGAGACGATTGCCGATCTGCGCCGCATGAAGCAGGAGACCGAGCACGGCAAATTCGCCCTCCTGTGGAAGCAGTTCATCAGCGTGGAGGACCGCTACAGGGACTCCATCGTCGATGTCATGAAGGACCATGCGGATGGCGGGCACAGCCATCTCATGCATATCGATATCGACATGTACTTCAGGGACAAGATCGACCCCCTCAGAGACATCATCGAGTCGCACGACATCTCGATACTGTTCCGTTCCGAGGCGGAGGAGAAGTTCGCCCAGGAGAATCGGAAGGTGCTGGGAAGCCTGATCGGCTTCCGTCTCGGTGCCGAGGTCATGGCCTTCATGGAAGCCTGGCGGCGACACATCGATTCCCTACCGCTGGTCGAGAAGCCGGTCGGTTTCGGCCAGACCTCCTTCTACCGCGCCCATCTCGACATGAAGGACCGCTTCGACTGGGGGAACATCCCGCCCGAGTACGCGGATCCGTCCCGGCGGCCCACTGCGCCGATCTGGGCCGGGAACCGAGGGGCGAAGGACAGCAACCTGCGTCTCTGCCAGATCGATTTCCGGTCCGGAGTCGCGGTTCCGCTCAATTCCCATCACAACCCGCGCAAAGGCATTCAGGAACGGCTGGAGAGCATCCTGGCCCAGAACAGATCGGGCACGTTCCTGGAGGTTGGCCTGGGGCCGAAGGTGAGGATCGAGCGGCATCGCCTTATCCGGGAGCTCGGCCTGTCCTATACCGGTCTCGATTTCGAGTCGGTCTGCACCATGCACGCGAAGGCCCTGGACGAGGCGGGTCTCCAGGGCTCCCACCTCGAGTTCGTTCCCAACAGCTGCGGCACCTATCTCTACAACCTCGTCAGGCTGAAGCGGGAGGGGCGGCAGTTCGACGTGGTCTTCCTGGACGGTCACCACACGCTCTATACCGACATGGCCGCGGTATTCGCCATTCTGCCGCTTCTCAAACCCGGGTCGTTCTTCATACTGGACGATGTCGAGTTCACTCTTGAAAAGAAGGAATCAGACCTCAAGAATTCAGAGTTTTATAAAGAAATCTACGATTTTTCCGAATATACCGATGGCGAGAAGAGGGAAGCGCATATCGGCATCATCCTTTATGAGTATTTATTGGCGATGTTCAATTTCGAGATGGTGCAGAAGTTCTCTTCCTCCGCGTGGGTCGTCTTGCGGGTCCCGACCTCGGGCTTGGCGCTGCGTCCCGCGGGAGTCTGACGACGGCCGCGGGGGAACGCTGTCTCCCGCCGCCTTCCCGCCCGCGGCCCCTTGCCGTCGCCGCCGCCGTACCGGGTCCGGTTGCCCGTTACGGCCGCTTGCGTGCCGTGCTATGGCGGGTGGCTCGACCATACTGCCACGCCCGGCCTTTCGGATCATGAAGCGGTATCAGGACAGCGATCGATCGGCGGCGCGTTTCGAAGCCCTCTTCTCCGGCCTGCCCGACGGCCTGCTGCTGGTCGAGGAGGCCAGCGTCCGGCGCGCCAATCCCCAGGCGGCGGCCTGGTTCGGCCAGCCGTCCGAAGCGCTGCAGGGGCGGCCGCTCGCCGCGCTGCTCGACCCCTTGCCCTCCGACGAGGAGGTCTGGAGCGCCGAACTGCTCGGCGAGGGCCGCCGCCGGCCCGTGGAGGTGCGGCGGCTGCCCTGGCCGCTCGACGGCGGGAAGCGGAGCGATCTGCTGCTGCTGCGCGACCTGCAGGCGGCGCTGCAGGACCGGCAGAGGCTCACCGATCTGGAGACCCTGCTGGAGCAGGGCTCGAAGATCGCGCGGATCGGCTACTGGGCCTGGGACCTGGTGAGCAGTCAGCCGACCGTCTGCAGCAGCGAGCTGGCGCATATGCACGAGGTGGAGTTGGAGGACTATCTCAGGCTCTACCGCCACCACGAGGACCACCTGGCCCTCTGCCACCCCGACGACCGCGAGCGCTACGACCGGGCGGTGGAGGCGAGCGACGCGAGCGGCGAGCCGCTGGAGGTAGCCTACCGCATGGTGCTGCCGAGCGGCAGGCTGCTCCATGTCGTCGAGAAGTGCGTCTACGCCCGCGACGAGAGCGGCCGCTGCGTGCGCGCCTTCGGCATCCTGCAGGACGTCACCGAGCAGAAGCGGCGGGAACAGGAACTGCTGGAAGCCCGTCGCGCCGCCGAGGAGGCGAACCGGGCGAAGAGCGACTTCCTGACGATGATGAGCCACGAGCTGCGCACGCCCTTGAACGCCGTGATCGGCTTCGCCGAGCTGATCCAGCTCACCGAGGCGGCGGGGGAGGCGGCGGGGGAGGCGGCGGGGGAGGCGGCGGCGGGCGAAGCGGGCAAGCGGCAGACCGTGGAGCGGGCGCGTTCGATCCACATCGCCGCCGAGCACCTGCTGTCGCTGATCAACGACATCCTGGACCTCTCGAAGCTGGAGGCGGGTGAGGCCGAGCTCTATCCAGGGCCGATCCGGGCCGCGGCGCTGGTGCGGACCTGCGTCACGCTGGTGGCGGCGCAGGCGGAGCGCGAGGGTATCGTACTGGCCAGCCGCGTCGAGCCGCCGGATCTGGTCTTCGGGTCCGACGAGCGCGCGATCCGGCAGGTCCTGGTCAACCTGCTGTCCAACGCCATCCGCTTTTCCGACGCGGGCACAGGCGTCGAGCTGTCCGTGGTGCTGGAGAGCGGCGCGGCGCCGGGTGAGCGCCACAGCGTGAGCTTCCGCGTGCGCGACGAGGGCTGCGGGATGACGCCCCGGGAGATCGAGCGCGCGCTCCAGCCCTTCGCGCAGGTGGGCAATCCCTTCACGCGCCGCGCCGGCGGCACCGGCCTGGGCCTGCCGATCGTCAAGCGTCTCGTGGAGCTGATCGGCGGCGAGCTGTCCATCGACAGCAGTCCGGGCGTCGGCACCACCGTGACGGTCCGGCTGCCGGTGACCACTTCGCCGGCGGAGTGAGGAGCAAAGGCCCGCGCCGGCCGGCTACCGCGAGAGCCGGACGCCGTGGTTGCGGGGGATCTCGGCCAGCAGGTTGAGCCGCAGCCAGGAGGGGAAGGCCTCGCAGAGACGCCGCGGCCCGTGCAGCTCGATGGCTCCCTCCTCGATCGCCGGGCGCAGCGGCAGGTCGCCGTACCAGACCAGGACGAGGGTGCGGCTGTCGGTGGCCACGAAGAGGTCGATCTCGAAGCCGGGGTCGGTGATGCAGAGCTCGACGCCGGCCGGGTTGCCGACGATCCAGCGCAGGCGCCTGCTGTCGGGCTGGTCGGTGAACTCGAAGCGGATGACGGTGCGCGCTTCCGGCAAGCGCTCCAGGTCCATCCGCCGGTGCAGGTCCCACATCACCAGGTCGGGGTCGGCCTGGTCCGCGCTCAGCGTCGCCGGCAGCCAGCGCTTGCCCCAGATCGCCAGGCTCTCGATGGTCGGCGCCAGCGCCGCGCCCGCCTCCGTCAGCCGGTATTCGCTGCGCCCGCCGACCCGGTGCCGCTCGACGATTCCGGCGCCCTCCAGCGTCCTGAGACGGCGCGACAGCAGCGCCGGCGACATGCGCGGCACACCGCGATGGATGTCGTTGAAGCGGCGGCTGCCCAGGATCAGCTCGCGCAGCACCAGCGGCGTCCAGCGCTCTCCCACGATCTCGGAGGCGAGCGCGAGCGGGCAGAACTGACCGTAGCCCTTCATGCCCCAGCCTAACCCGAGGCCGGAGAAATGCGAACCGCGGCGGGGCGCCGGTGGGGAATATGACGGGAGGGCGGCCGCTCGGGCCCTCCGGCATCGCTACAGATCCGGAAGTTGTCTCGCCTTCGACCCTGCTGCCAGGCTGCTTCGGTCGCTACAGGGAGGGAAATCATGACGACCACCGACGAAAGGCTCGACTACGGCGCCCTGACCGAGCGCGGCCGGGCGGTCTGGTCGAGCGGCGACTTCAACGAGATCGCGCGCCAGACCCTGGCGGTGGCCGAGGATCTCTGCCGGGCCGCCGATCCGCGGCCGGGCCAGCGGGTGCTGGACGTCGCCTGCGGCAGCGGCAACCTGGCGCTGGTCGCTGCGCGGCGCTACTGCGCAGTGGCCGGCGTCGATATCGCCGCGAACCTGGTGGAGCGGGCCGAGACCCGGGCGGCGGCCGAGGGGCTGGCGGTCGACTTCCGCGTCGGCGACGCCCAGGCCCTGCCCTATGCCGACGCGAGCTTCGACCTGGTCTTCTCCGTCTTCGGCGTGATGTTCGCGCCCGACCAGGAGCGGGCGGCGCGCGAGTTGCTGCGCGTTTGCCGGCCCGGCGGCACCATCGCCCTGGCGAGCTGGATGCCCGAGGCCTTCGGCGGCGACTTCTTCGGCGCCCATGCCGCGCACGCGCCGCCACCGCCCGGTGCGGCCTCGCCGCTGCGCTGGGGCACCGAGGCGGGACTGAGCGAGCTGTTCGGCCGGGGCGTCGCCTCGATCGAGAGTCGGCGCCAGTCCAGCTTCGCCTACTACCGCTCCCTCGACCACGCGCTGGATCTCTTCCTGCACTACTTCGGGCCGACGATCCGCGCCGCCTCGGTGGTCGGCGAGGCGGGGGGCTGGGCCCTGCGTCGGGACCTCGCGCTGGTTTTCGAGCGCTACGACCGCGCGCGCGACGGCACCGCCGTGATCGAGACGGAGTACCTGCGAAGCATCGCGGTGCGGGCCTGAAGGCGCCGCGGCCGTGCCGCGCCGCTCAGGCCAGCCCGCCCTGGCGCAGGACGAAGTCGGCGACGGCGGCGACGCCCTCGCCGCTCTTCAGGTTGGTGAAGAGGAAGGGGCGCTCGCCGCGCATGCGGCGGCTGTCGCGCTCCATCACCTCCAGCGAGGCGCCGACCAGCTCGGCCAGGTCGGTCTTGTTGATGATCAGCAGGTCGGAGCGGGTGATGCCCGGCCCGCCCTTGCGCGGGATCTTATCGCCCGCCGAGACGTCGATGACGTAGAGCGTGATGTCGGCCAGCTCCGGCGAGAAGGTGGCCGCCAGGTTGTCGCCGCCGCTCTCGATGAAGCAGAGCTGGGCGGCGGGGAAGCGCGCCTGCATCTCGGCCACCGCCGCCAGGTTGATGGAGGCATCCTCGCGGATCGCCGTGTGCGGGCAGCCGCCGGTCTCCACCCCCATGATCCGCTCGGCCGGCAAGGCGCCGGCGCGGGTCAGGATCTGCTGGTCCTCCTTGGTGTAGATGTCGTTGGTGACCACGACCAGGTCGTAGCGGTCGCGCAGATGGCGGCAGAGCCGCTCCACCAGGGCGGTCTTGCCGGAGCCGACCGGGCCGCCGATGCCGACGCGGAAGGCGCCGGTGGAGCCCGTCGGGAGGACGCTCGTGGGGGCGGAGAGTGTCGTGGTCATGAGCGGAAGAGCCTCGTGTACTGGGTTTCGTGGGCCATGGAGGCGAGGTCGAGCCGCAGCGTCGCCGCGCCGAGCGCGTCGAGTTCGCCCGGCAGTGCCCGTGCCGCAGCGGCCGGCAGCAGGGTGTCGATCCGCGCGGTCAGGCGCTGCGCCGCGCTCTGGCCCAGCGGCACCAGCCGCACCGCCGCCGAGATCAGGTGCGCGGCCAGCGCGTGCAGGAAGGCCTGGACCGCCGGCGCGCGCGGGATGCCGGCGCGGCCGCAGACCGCGCCGACGGCGACGGGATAGGCCGGCTTCACGTCCGCCGGGGCGACCGGCGCCGCCAGCGCCGGCCAGCCGGCGGCCACGGCGCCCAGGAAGGCCTCACCCTGAGCCCCGGTCTCCAGCGCCCACTCGGCGGTGCCGGGCAGCGCCGCCGCCAGCCGTGCGATCTCCGCCAGGCTTTCGGGATCGTCTGCCTGCGCCGCGCGCTGGGCGGCACAGAAGAGCAGGGCGTCGTTGCGGGCGCTGCCGTGATGCAGCAGCGTTTCGAGCCAGGCCGCCGTGGCGGCCTCGTCGGTCACGGCGCCCTCCTCGACCAGCCATTCCAGGGCGTGGCTGTAGCTGAAGCCGCCGGTCGGGAAGGCGGGCGACAGCCAGGTCATCAGCGCCGAGAGATGGGCCGGCGCCAGCCTGTCGTCGGCCCCGTGCCCGCCGTCAGCCATGGTTCCGCGCGCCTGCGTGGTGGTGACCGTGTTGGTGCTCGCGATCATGATCATGATCATGATCATGGCCGTGATCGTCGTGCCCGTGCCCATGGTGGTGGCCGCCGGCGCTGCCGCCGTAGGCCCCGCCCTCCGGCTGGAAGGGTGCGCGGATCGCGCGGACCTCGGCACCCAGGCCGCGGACCATGGCCTCGATGACGTGGTCCGGGCGGATCACCAGGCGGTCGGCGAAGACCTGGGTCGGCAGGTGGCGATTGCCCAGGTGCCAGGCGACCCGCACGAAGAGCAGCGGATCCTCGGCGCGGATCTCGGCCAGCTCCTCGATCGCGGCGCGCACCTCGATCCAGCCGCCGCCCTCCAGCGCCAGGCCGTCGCCGGGCGCCAGCGCCACGGCGCGCGGCAGGTCGAGCAGCAGCGCGCCGCCCTGGTCCAGCGTTAGCCGCAGCCGCCGGCGGTGCCGCTCGGCGAAGGGCAGGGTGACGCTGCCGCGGCTCTCCGCCGCCGGCCAGGCGCCGGCCGCAGCGTGGGCGAGGGCGCGGGGAAGCGGGGCAGTGGACGAGGCTGCGGACAAGGCGGCGGCCTCCCGTCAGTAGAGGAAGTAGCGCTGCGCCAGCGACAGCTCGCTGGCGGGCTCGCAGGTCAGCAGGCGGCCGTCGGCGCGCACCTCGTAGGTCTCCGGGTCCACCTCGATGCGCGGCAGGGCGTCGTTCAGCAGCATCGAGCGCTTGCCGATTCCGCCGCGGGTGTTGCGCACCGCCGCGAGCGGCCGCCGCAGGTCCAGCTCGGCCGCCAGCCCGCGGTCGAGCGAGGCCTGCGAGACGAAGAGCAGGGAGGTGGCCTCGAGCGCCCGGCCGTAGGCGCCGAACTGCGGCCGGTAGTGCACCGGCTGCGGTGTCGGGATGGAGGCGTTGGGGTCGCCCATGGCGGCATAGGCGATCATGCCGCCCTTGATCACCAGGTCGGGCTTGACGGCGAAGAAGGCCGGCGACCAGAGCACCAGGTCGGCCAGCTTGCCGACCTCGATCGAGCCGACCTCGTGGGCGATGCCCTGGGCGACCGCCGGGTTGATGGTGTACTTGGCGATATAGCGGCGGGCGCGCAGGTTGTCGTTGTCGCCCCGCTCCTCCGGCAGGCGGCCGAGCTGCTTCTTCATCTTGTCGGCGGTCTGCCAGGTGCGGATCAGTACCTCGCCGACGCGGCCCATGGCCTGGCTGTCGGAGGAGATGATGGAGAAGGCGCCGCAGTCGTGCAGCAGGTCCTCGGCGGCAATCGTCTCCTTGCGGATGCGGCTCTCGGCGAAGGCCACGTCCTCGGGAATGCGGGCGTCGAGGTGGTGGCAGACCATCAGCATGTCGAGATGCTCTTCGATGGTGTTCACCGTGAAGGGCCGGGTCGGGTTGGTGGAGGAGGGGATGACGTTGGGTTCGCCGCAGAGCTTGATGATGTCCGGCGCGTGGCCGCCGCCCGCACCCTCGGTGTGGTAGGCGTGGATGGTGCGCCCGGCGATCGCCTCGATGGTGGTTTCGACGAAGCCCGATTCGTTCAGCGTGTCGGTGTGGATGGCCACCTGGACGTCGTGCTGGTCGGCGACCGAGAGGGCGCAGTCGATCGCCGCCGGCGTCGTGCCCCAGTCCTCGTGCAGCTTCAGTCCGCAGGCACCGGCCTCGATCTGCTCCACCAGCGGCCCCGGGGTGCTGGCGTTGCCCTTGCCGAAGAAGCCCAGGTTCATGGGAAAGGCGGTGGCGGCCTCGAGCATGCGGCGGATGTGCCAGGCGCCCGGTGTGCAGGTGGTGGCGTTGGTGCCGGTCGCCGGCCCGGTGCCGCCGCCCAGCATGGTGGTGACGCCGCTCGACAGCGCCTCCTCGATCTGCTGCGCGGCGATGAAGTGGATGTGGGCGTCGATGCCGCCGGCGGTCAGGATCTTGCCCTCGCCGGCGATCACCTCGGTGGCGGCGCCGATGACGATGGTCACGCCGGGCTGGATGTCGGGGTTGCCGGCCTTGCCGATGGCGGCGATGCGTCCGTCCTTCAGGCCGACGTCGGCCTTGTAGACGCCACCGGCGTCGAGGATCAGGGCATTGGTAATCACCGTGTCGACGGCGCCGGCTGCCCGGGTCGCCTGGGACTGTCCCATGCCGTCGCGGATCACCTTGCCGCCGCCGAACTTCACCTCCTCGCCGTAGGTGGTGAAGTCCCGCTCCACCTCGATGATCAGGTCGGTGTCGGCCAGGCGCAGCCGGTCGCCGACGGTGGGGCCGAACATGCCGGCGTAGCGGCTGCGCTCGATGCGGTAGGCCATGGAGGGCTCCTTGGAGCTAGCGGTCGAGCGGGCCGGCGACCCGGCCGTGGAAGCCCTGGACGATCCGCGCGCCGGCCAGGGCGACCAGCGTCACCTCGCGGCTCTGCCCGGGCTCGAAGCGCACCGCCGAGCCGGCCGGGATGTCGAGTCGGAAGCCGCGCGCGCGGCCGCGGTCGAAGGAGAGGCCGTCGTTGGCTTCGAAGAAGTGGTAGTGGCTGCCCACCTGCACCGGGCGGTCGCCGGTGTTGGTGACCGTCAGGGTGATGCACTCGCGCCCCTCGTTCAGGACGATCTCGCCCTCGGCGGGGAGGATCTCTCCGGGTATCATCGCGGTTCCTTCCGGCTCAGCGGATCGGGTCGTGGACGGTGACCAGCTTGGTGCCGTCCGGGAAGGTCGCCTCGACCTGCACGTCGTGGATCATCTCCGGCACGCCCTCCATCACCTGCTCGCGGGTCAGCACCCCGGCGCCGGCGCTCATCAGCTCGGCGACGCTGCGGCCGTCGCGCGCGCCCTCCAGCACGAAGTCGGTGATCAGCGCCACCGCCTCCGGGTGGTTGAGCCGGACGCCCCTGGCCAGGCGGTTGCGCGCCACCATCGCGGCGACGGCGATCAGCAGCTTGTCCTTCTCTCGCGGCGTCAGATGCATCCTCGCCTCCGCTTCCTCGCCCCTCAGATCGCCCAGATCGCCGGCAGCCGCGGCGGGAAGCCGCAGACCGGGGCCCGTACCGCCTGCCAGAAGCGGCCCAGCGCGCGCCGCAGCACCGCCGCGTCGCGCCCCAGCCAGCGGGCGAGCAGCAGCGGCCCGCGCCGCGTCGCGCCCCAGCGCAGGCTCTCCATGCCCCCGGCCGCTCCCTCGGCCGCGGCCTGCTGTGCCGCCCGTACCGCCTCCAGCAGGGCCTCCGGCTCCGGCCCCTGGATCACCGCCAGTGCCGCGGCGTCGGCGCCGTCCAGACCGAAGGGATCGGCCAGCAGGGCCGGCGGATCCTCCAGCCGGAAGCGGTCGACCAGCAGCGTCCGGCCCTCGATGCTCACCGTCAGGCGGTCGTCGACCAGCCCCTGCCGCAGCTGCTCGCCCATGTGGCGGCGGCCGAAGACCAGGCATTCGCCGAACAGCAGCCGCGCGTCCGGCGCCAGCTCGATCTCCGTGGTCCGCTGCAGCCGCACGTCGTCGAAGAGGATCGTGCCCTGGGGCAGCCAGTCCAGCCGCGCCCCGGCGGCCAGGGCGATGCGGGCGCTCAGGCGGGCCGTGCGGCCGCCGGCACGATAGACCTTCTCCGCCGCCTGGCCGGTGACGGTCAGCCCGGCGCCTTCGTCCAGGGTCAGGCACAGGTCCAGGCGGTCGCCGCCGACGATGCCGCCGGAGACGTTGGCGAGCACCGCGAGCGGCGGCTCGTCCGCCGGTACCCGCGGCCGGAACAGGCGATAGGGCGTCTGCTGCTCGAGCGCGCTCAGCCGCGTCGTTCCGGCCTGGTCGCGCCAGCCCATCCACAGGCGGCCCTCCGCCCCGCGCGGCCGTGCCGCGGCGGCGAGGGTCGGGGCCGGGACGGCGGGCGTGTCCAGCGGGCTCATGGCCTCACGACAGCAAGAAGCGCGCCAATCGCCCGTACACGGCCGAAGCCGCTCTGCGACGCCGCCGCCGCGCCAGGGTCTTCGCCAACCGGTCCGCCGTGCTGCCCATTTTATGGGCGCGCGCGCCGCCGCCTTGTGCAATTCCCGGTAGGACCACCTCTCTCCATCTCCCCTTCGGTCGCCGTCCTGCCGAGGGAAGGGCCGTTTTCGCAACGACCGCAAGCTCTTGCTGCACCGCGTCGGATCTGGCCCGGCGTTTGCATTGGCCATGCTGCAGTGCACATAATCTCGAACAGGGGGAGACAGACATGACGATCAGACTGCGGGCTCTGGCGAGCGCCGTGGCCCTGGCCACGGGCCTCGCTTCCGGGGCGGCGCTGGCGCAGAGCGGCGATCCCATCAAGGTCGGCGTCCTGCATTCGCTCTCCGGCACCATGGCGATCAGCGAGACCACGCTGAAGGACGTCATGGAGATGCTGGTGCAGCAGCAGAACGAGGCCGGCGGGCTGCTCGGCCGGCCGCTGCAGGCGGTGGTGGTCGATCCGGCCTCGGACTGGCCGCTCTTCGCCGAGCGCGCGCGCGAGCTGCTTGAGGTGGAGGAGGTCGACGTGGTCTTCGGGGCCTGGACCTCGGTCTCGCGCAAGTCGATCCTGCCGGTCTTCGAGGAGCTGAACGGCATCCTCTTCTATCCGGTGCAGTACGAGGGCGAGGAGTCCTCACGGAACATCTTCTACACCGGGGCGGCGCCGAACCAGCAGGCGATCCCGGCGGTCGACTACCTGATGAACGAGGAGGGGGTGGAGCGCTGGGCGCTGCTCGGCACCGACTACGTCTACCCGCGCACGACCAACCGCATCCTGGAGCAGTACCTGCTCGACAGCGGCGTCGCGCCCGAGGACATCATGATCAACTACACGCCCTTCGGCCATTCCGACTGGCAGTCGATCGTCGCCGAGGTGGCGCGCTTCGGCTCCGAGGGGCCGCGCACGGCGGTGGTCTCCACCATCAACGGCGACGCCAACGTGCCCTTCTACCGCGAGCTCGCCAACCAGGGCGTCTCGGCCGAGGACATCCCCGTCGTCGCCTTCTCGGTGGGCGAGGAGGAACTGGCGGGCCTCGACACCGCCCCGCTGGTCGGCCACCTGGCCGCCTGGAACTACTTCATGAGCCTCGACACGCCTGAGAACGCCGCCTTCATCGAGGCCTGGCACGCCTTCATCGGCGACGACAGCCGGGTGACCAACGACCCGATGGAGGCCCACTACATCGGCTTCAACATGTGGGTCCAGGCGGTCACCGCCGCCGGCACCACCGACCCCGACGCCGTGATCGACGCCCTGGTCGGCGTGGCGGTGCCGAACCTCTCCGGCGGCTACTCGGCGATGATGCCGAACCACCACATCACCAAGCCGGTGCTGATCGGCGAGATCCAGGCCGACGGGCAGTTCGAGACGGTCTGGCGCACACCCGGCCTGGTGCCCGGCGACGCCTGGTCCGACTTCCTGCCGGACAGCCGCGACCTCATGGCCGACTGGCAGAAGCCGCTGTCCTGCGGCAACTACAACGTCGTCACCGGCACCTGCTCGGGCCAGAACTTCTAGGCCCGCCGCCCCGCCTCCCGCCGCTTGCGGTGGGGGGCGGGCGCCGCCTGCAGCTCGGGAACGCCACCATGACAGCGAGGCTTCGCCGCCTTCCGGCTCGGCTCGCCGCGGTCTTTCTCGCCTTGCTGGTCGTCGGTCTGCCGGCGGCGAGCCTC
>SR_TP_S13solDRAFT_1000176_pt1 | contig 31645 bp, 25 predicted proteins | sample SodReaTP_S13sol_FD_11159 | JGI IMG/M metagenome (IMG submission 11159)
TACAACTTCGCGGCTCGCACGTCCCAGCAGGCTAATCGCTGAGCGCTCAGGGAGGACGCCCAATGAAGCTTGACGAACTCCGTGACCTGGACCCGAATAACCCCGGCGCCTGGCCGGGCGGGGTACGGGCAGCAGCCATTGCCCTGGTCTTCGTACTGGCGGTGGCCGGGGGCTGGCACTTTGGCTGGTCCGGAAAAATGGCTGAGCTGGAGCGGGCCGAGGCACGCGAACCGGAACTGCTCAGCCAGTTGGAGCTCAAGAAACACCGCGCCGCCAACCTGGACGCGTATCGGCAGCAGAAAGAGCAGATCGAAACCGAGCTGGTGGAGATGCTGGGCCGCCTGCCCAGTGACGTCGCCCAACCGAGCCTCGTGGAGGACATCTCACTGCAGGCGTCGGAGGCGGGGCTCGAGATCTCCTCCTACAACACCCGCAGCCCCAGCGAGCGAGAATTCTACGCGGAACTGCCCGTCGACATGCGGGTGATCGGCACCTACCAGCAGATCGGCGAGTTCGTCAGCGGCGTGGCCAACATGGACCGGATTGTCACCCTGCACAACCTGACCATCGAACCGCGGGACGGGGGCAGCCAGCTGGCCATGAACATGACCGCCAGGACCTACTGGTACCTGGAGCCGGAGGACTAGGCATGCAGAGAAGGAACTGGCATCAGAGCCCCACGCTACGACTGAGCTGGCCCACCCTGGCACTCACCGCGTTTTTTGTCGCCGGCTGCAGCCAGGACATGACCGACCTGGAGCGCAAGATCGCCGAGCCTGTTGAAGAGCAGGAGATCGATCCGATCCCGACATTCGACGAGCCGGATACCGTGCGCTTCCCCCAGGTTCTGCCCCGCGATCCATTCCGTCCGCTGGGCTTCGGCCCCGAGCGTGACGAGGAACAGGAAATGGAACCGGCAAAGATCGACCCGGACCGACCGCGAGAGCCGCTGGAACAGTTCCAGCGGGACAGCCTCCGCTTCGTCGGGACGCTCGGTCGGGGCGATCAGCGCCACGCCATGATCCAGGACCCGGAACAGCAGGTTCATCTGGTAACGACCGGCAACTATCTGGGGCGCGCATCGGGGCGTATCGTCGAGATTTCGCCCGAACGCATCGTGCTCGCAGAGAAGGTCAGAGATCGCCACGGGGACATCGTTGAACGTCCGGCCGAGATCAACCTGCAGTCCGCCGACTGACGCAGCAGCCCGGGATTTCAGAGGGAGAAAAGAAGATGTTTGGCAAAGCCATTTCAGGACGAAGCGGCACCGCGGTGGCCCGATCCCGCGGCCTGGCCGTCAAGGCATTGGCGGCTGCATTGCTGGCGTGGGCGTTCCTGCCAACCACCGGCTGGGCCGATACGCTCAGTTTGACAGACATGGAATACACCACTGCGCCGGGTAACCGGGTCAAGCTGATTCTTACCCTGGACGGCGAACCCGCCGAGCCGGGCAGCTTTACCATCAGCGACCCCGCCCGCCTGGTCGTTGACCTGCGCGACACCCGGAACCGCCTCTCCGATCGCCGGATGGAGGTGGACACCGGCAACGTGCGCCGGGTAACCACCACCGAGTCGGGTGACCGCACCCGCGTGGCGGTGCAACTGAGCCGCCAGGTAGACCACGACGTTCGCGTGGAGGGTAACCAGATCTTCATCGCCCTGGAGGGCGGCGTAAGCGACGCGGCCCGGATTGGTCGCGACCAGGACCCCCGCGAACGCACCACGACCAGCCGGATAGATGACATCGATTTCCGGCGCACCGAGGATGAGGGCGGGCGCATCGTCGTGTCCCTGAGTGACGGCCGCGCGCCCGTCAACATGGACGAGCGCTCCGACCGGGTGGTGCTGGAGTTCCCGGGCACCGAGGTACCGGAAGAGTTGCGCCGCCGCCTGGACGTGACCGACTTCGCCACTCCCGTGAACCAGATCGAGACGCGGCAGCGCGAAGACCGGGTGCGCATGACGATCACCGCCACCGGCCCTTTCCGTACCGCCGGGTTCCAGACCGGTGACAGCTTCACCCTGGACATTGACCCGCGCGTGGAAGAGGACGAACTGGAGGACGAACCCACGTACACGGGGGATCCGATCAACCTGGACTTTCAGGACGTGGAGGTACGGCGAGTCCTGCAGATTCTGGCGGACTTTGACGACAAGAACGCGGTCATCAGCGACAGCGTGGACGGCCGCATCACCCTGCGGCTGGTCGAAGTGCCATGGGATCAGGCCATGGAGATCATCCTGGAATCCCGAGGGCTCGATGTGCGCGAAAGAGGCAATGTGCTCACTTTCGCCCCCACAGAGGAACTTGCCTCCCGAGACCGGGCGCGTGCGGAGGCCCAGAGGTCGGTCGAGGAGGTCACGCCGCTCACCTCCGAGTTCATTCAGGTCAATTACGCGAAGGCATCGGACATCGCCGCCATGCTTCGCAGCGATGCCACCAGCCTACTGTCCGAGCGCGGCCAGGTCAGCGTGGATGAGCGAACCAACCTGCTGATCGTGCAGGACATGGAGCGCAATATCGATGATATCCGTCGATTGGTTGAACGGCTGGATATCCCGGTGCAGCAGGTGCTCATCGAATCGCGAATCGTGATCGCCGACGATGACTTCGCAAAGGACCTGGGCGTGCGCTTCGGAGCCAGCGCCCGATCGGGTAGCGATGGCGTCGATGGGGACAGCGGCACCGGCATTCAGGCTGGAGGAAGCGCCGACACGACTGCGGGCCTCGACGACTTCATGGTGGACATGCCCGCCACCGGCGCGACCGGCTCCGTAGGCCTGGCTATCGGCCGCGTAGGGAGCCGTCTGCTGCAACTGGAACTCTCCGCGATGGAATCCGAAGGCCGGGGTGAGATCATCTCCAGCCCGCGGGTCATCACCGCGAATCAGCGTGAGGCCAACATTCGCACGGGTGAGGAGATCCCCTACCAGACCGTTTCCGATGCCGGCACCGAGACCGAGTTCAAGGAGGCAGTACTGGGCTTGACGGTGACCCCGCAGATCACCCCTGACGAGCGGGTCGTACTCGACCTCGACGTCAGCCAGGACTCCCGAGGCGAGAACACCCCGGACGGCCCTGCGATCAACACGCAATCCGTCACAACGCAGGTGCTCGTGGACAACGGGGAAACCGTCGTGCTGGGGGGTGTCTATGAGCGCTTTTCCCGGGACCAGGTCCGCCGGGTTCCCTTTTTCGGCAACCTGCCCGGTGTCGGCTGGATGTTCCGGAACCGACAAACCCAGGACGAACACTCGGAACTGCTGATCTTTGTCACGCCGCGGATCCTGGACGAGTCGCTGAACGCCCGGAACGCCGGGCAATAGGCCGACCCGCTCGGACCCGTTATTCAGCCAGGGGCCGGCACCGCCGGCCCCTGGCTTTTCTGGTATCGTGTCCCCCTGAAACAGGGAGCTCGCGAGTACCATGAACCATCCGCCCCGCATCTACCTCATTGGTCCCATGGGTGCCGGCAAGAGCACGGTCGGACGCCGGCTGGCGGACGCGCTCGGCCTGCCCTTTGAGGACAGCGACAGCTACATCGTCGCTCGCACCGGCGTGGACATTCCCACTATCTTCGAGATCGAGGGCGAGGCAGGCTTCCGCAAGCGCGAGCACGACGCCATCCGCGCCCTCACCGGGCGAGAGGAGTTGGTGCTGGCCACCGGGGGCGGCGCGGTGACCACCCCCGCCAACCGCGACCTGCTCGGTGCCCGCGGCATCGTCGTATACCTTTACACCCCCGTAGAGACCCAACTCGCCCGCACCGGCAAGGACCGCAACCGCCCGCTGTTGCAGACCGACGATCCGCGCGCCCGGCTGGAGGCCTTGATGGGCGAGCGCGACCCCCTCTACCGCCAGATCGCCGACATCGTCGTGGACACCCGAGGCGGCACCGTCAGGTCGGTAGCCCGCCAGATCCTCAAGGCGCTGGAGACGCCCGCGGGCCAGGAGCTACAACCATGAGCGATACCACCACCCTGCACGTGGACCTTGGCAGTCGCAGCTACCCCATTCATATTGGCACCGGGCTGCTGGACAAGTCCCCGCTTTTCACCGACCACCTGCCCGCGCGGCGGGTGCTGGTGGTCACCAACGAGACCGTGGCCCCCCACTACCTGGACCGCGTCCTGGACAGTCTGGGCGACCGCGAGGCCCACAGCGTCGTGCTGCCGGATGGCGAGCGCTTCAAGAGCCTGGAGACGGCCATGCGGGTCTATGACAGCCTCATCGAGCACCGCTTCGACCGCGGCTCCGCCATCGTGGCACTGGGCGGCGGCGTGATCGGCGACCTGGCCGGGTTCGTGGCGGCCACCTGGCAGCGCGGCGTTCGCTACCTGCAGGTGCCCACCACCCTGCTGGCGCAGGTGGACTCCTCCGTGGGCGGCAAGACCGCGGTGAACCACCCCGGCGGCAAGAACATGATCGGGGCCTTCCATCAGCCACGTTGCGTGGTCGCCGACATGGACACTCTGGACACCCTCCCCGACCGGGAGCTGCGGGCCGGCCTGGCCGAGGTCATCAAGTACGGGCTGATCCGCGATGCCGGCTTCCTCGACTGGCTGGAGGCAAATATGGCGGCCCTGCTGGCCCGGGACAAACCCGCCCTGGCCGAGGCCGTGGAACGCTCCTGCCGGCACAAGGCCGCCGTGGTGGCCGAGGACGAACTGGAGGCCGGCCAACGCGCCCTGCTTAACCTGGGCCACACCTTCGGCCACGCCATCGAGACCCACACCGGCTACGGGGCTTGGCTGCACGGCGAGGCGGTGGCCGCGGGAATGGTCATGGCCGGCTGGATGTCCATGCACCAGGGCTGGCTCAGCGAGGCCGATTTCCAACGCCTGGAGCGGCTGCTTTCCGCCGCCGGGCTCCCGGTAGCACCACCGGAGATGACCGGGCAACGCTTCCGCGAGCTGATGGCGGTGGATAAGAAGGTGCAGGACGGTCGCCTGCGCCTGGTACTGCTGCGCGCCCTGGGTGACGCCGTGGTCACCGACGCCTTCGATCCGGCCGCACTCCAGGCCACCCTCGCCCACTACTGCGCCCACGCAGACTGAACCCGGCCTCTCGCGGGTGCCGGCCTCCCTGGCACCCGCGCCCCTCCCTGCCCCGTAAAAAATCGGCGAACCCCGGTTTGAACTGCTTGGCAAATCCATTCCATCGCGATATATTGGCCGACCGTTTTTTGAAAGGCACTCGATGATGCGCTGCAACAACGAGCCCTACTTCTAAAAACACCCCCTCAAGGCGCTGCCGGAATACCGGCACAGCCGCCGCCTATACTGCAGACACGGCAGTACCCACGGCATCCCTAGCCCATACACCGCACCAGAGGTCTCCCGTGAAAGACGAGAACCTGAGCGCACCGACGACCCTCTACCGTCCGGAATTCGAGAAAGACAACTGCGGCTTCGGCCTGATCGCGCACATGGACGGCAAACCCAGCCACTGGCTGGTGGACACCGCCATCAAGGCACTGGCCCGCCTGACCCACCGGGGCGCCATCGCCGCCGACGGCAAGAGCGGTGATGGCTGCGGCCTGCTCATCACCAAACCGGACAGCTTCCTGCGCGCCGTCGCCCAGGAGGCAGGCATCCGGTTGAACGAGCAGTACGCCGTGGGCTGCGTATTCCTCAGCCGCGACGACGACGCCGCCAATCGCGCCCGCGAGGCGATGGAAGCCGCCCTGCAGGCGCAGGGCTTGGCGCCGGCGGGCTGGCGCGAGGTCCCGGTGGACACCGAGGCCTGCGGCGAAGAGGCACTGGCCTCCCTGCCACGCATTGAGCAGGTGTTCGTCAACGCCCGCACTGAGATGGACGAACAGGCGCTGGAGCGGCAACTGTTCATTGCTCGCCGCCAGGCCGAGAAAGCCCTGGCCGACGAGCCGGACTTCTACGTCCCCAGCCTCTCGGCCCGGGTGCTCTCCTACAAGGGGCTGGTGCTCCCGGAGAACCTGCCGGCCTTCTACCGCGACCTGCAGGACGAGCGCCTGGCCAGCTCCATGGCCGTGTTCCACCAGCGCTTCTCGACCAATACTCTGCCCCAGTGGCGCCTGGCCCAGCCCTTCCGCTACCTGGCCCACAACGGCGAGATCAACACCATCCAGGGCAACCGCAACTGGGCCAACGCCCGCTCCCACGTCTTCGAGACGGACCTGCTGGACATGGCCACGGTACGCCCGCTGGTCAATACCGACGGCTCCGACTCCTCCAGCCTGGACAACATGCTGGACGTGATGCTCAACGGCGGCATGGACATCTTCCGCGCCATGCGCCTGCTGGTGCCGCCGGCCTGGCAGAACGTGGACAGCATGGACCCGGACCTGCGCGCCTTCTACGAGTACAACTCCATGCACTTCGAGCCCTGGGACGGGCCCGCCGGCATTGTGCTCACCGACGGCCGCCACGCGGCCTGCGTGCTGGACCGCAACGGCCTGCGCCCGGCCCGCTGGGTGATCACCGACGACCGCCATATCACCCTGGCCTCCGAGGTGGGCGTGTGGGATTACGCCCCCGAGCAGGTCGTGGCCAAGGGCCGACTGAAGCCCGGCGAAATGCTGGCCGCCGACACCGAGACCGGGGACCTGCTGGAGCCGGCTGACATCGACCAGCGGGTAAAGAGCAGCCAGCCTTACAAGCAGTGGCTGAAAAAGCACATGCGGGAGCTGGGCTCCAACCTGCCCAATGGAACCGCACCCCGGCGCCCGTCCCTCGATGACCGCGAGCTTGGTATTTACCAGAAGCTGTTCAACGTCAACTTCGAGGAGCGCGACCACATCCTCAAGGCGCTGGCGGAGAACGGACAGGAGGCCGTGGGCTCCATGGGCGATGACACGCCGCTGCCGGTGCTCTCGCGCAAGGTCCGCTCGCCCTACGACTATTTCCGCCAGCAATTCGCGCAGGTCACCAACCCGGCCATCGACCCGCTGCGCGAGCGCATTGTCATGTCGCTGGAGACCTGCATCGGGCGGGAGCGCAACCTCTTCCACGAGCAAGAGGACTACGCCAAGCGACTGACCATGGACTCGCCGGTGCTCTCCGACGAGAAGTTCAGCGCGCTGCTGGCCGAGGGGGACACAGACCCCGACTACCGCCACGTGCGGATCGACCTCAACTACGACGCGGAGCAGGGCCTGGAGGCAGCGATCCGGGCGGTGTGTGACCAGGCCGAGCAGGCGGTACGCGACGGCACGGTGCTGGTCGTGCTCTCCGACCGCCAGGTGGCGAAGGGGCGCTTGCCCATCCACGCGGCACTGGCCACCGGCGCTGTCCACCACCGGCTGGTCAGCCAGGGGCTGCGCTGCGACGCCAACATCGTGGTGGAGACGGGTACCGCCCGCGACCCGCACCATTTCGCCGTGCTGATCGGCTACGGCGCGACCGTGGTGTACCCCTACCTGGCCTATGACTGCGTGGCCCAGATGGCGCGCAGCCGCCGGATCAACAACCAGAACCTGGCCGAGCTGCTGCGCAACTTCCGCAAGGGCATCAACAAGGGCCTGTACAAGATCTGCTCGAAGATGGGCATATCCACCATCGCCTCCTATCGCGGTGCGCAGCTGTTCGAGGCGGTGGGCCTGCACCAGGACGTGGTGGACCTGTGCTTCACCGGCACCACCTGCCGCATCCAGGGCACCCACTTCGAGGACCTGGAGGCGGACCAACAGGCACTGGCCGCCAAGGCCTGGCGCCCCTCGCAGCCCATCGACCAGGGCGGGCTGCTCAAGTACATCCATGGCGGGGAGTACCACGCCTACAACCCGGACATCGTCGCCTGGCTGCAGCGCGCGGTGGAGTCGGGCCGTTACGAGGATTACCAGCACTACGCCCAGCTGGTAAACGACCGACCGGCCGCCGTGCTGCGCGACCTGTTCAAGGTCAAGGAGGCTGCCAAGCCGCTGCCGCTGGACGCCGTGGAGCCCGAAGAGACCATCCTGCCCCGGTTCGATTCCGCCGGCATGTCCCTGGGCGCGCTGTCACCGGAGGCTCACGAATCACTGGCCATGGCCATGAACCGGCTGGGCGGGCGCTCCAACTCGGGCGAGGGGGGCGAGGACGAAGAACGCTACGGCACCGACCGGGTGTCCAAGATCAAGCAGATCGCCTCCGGCCGCTTCGGCGTCACCCCGCACTACCTGGTGAACGCCGAGGTGCTGCAGATCAAGGTGGCCCAGGGCGCCAAGCCCGGCGAGGGCGGCCAGTTGCCCGGCCACAAGGTCAACGAGATGATCGCCCGCCTGCGCTACTCCAAGCCGGGCGTGGCGCTGATCTCCCCGCCGCCACACCACGATATCTACTCCATCGAGGACCTGGCGCAGCTGATCTTCGATCTCAAGCAGGTCAACCCCGAGGCGCTGGTCTCGGTGAAGCTGGTCGCCGAGGCCGGTGTGGGCACCGTGGCCGCGGGGGTGGCGAAGGCGTACGCCGACCTCATCACCATCGCCGGCTACGACGGTGGCACCGGCGCCAGCCCCGTCACCTCGGTGAAGTACGCCGGCGGTCCGTGGGAGCTGGGCCTGAGCGAGACGCACCAGACCCTCCGCCAGAACAACCTGCGCGACAAGGTGCGGCTGCAGACCGACGGCGGCCTGAAGAGCGGGCTGGACGTCATCAAGGGCGCCATCCTCGGGGCCGAGAGCTTCGGCTTCGGCACCGCGCCGATGGTCGCCATGGGCTGCAAGTACCTGCGCATCTGCCACCTGAACAACTGCGCCACTGGCGTGGCCACCCAGGAGAAGGTGCTGCGCCTGAAACACTTCGTCGGCACTCCCGAGAAGGTGATGAACTTCTTCAAGTTCGTCGCCCGCGAAACCCGGGAGTGGATGGCCCGTCTGGGCGTCCGCCGGCTGGAGGACCTCATCGGCCGGACCGACCTGCTGGAGATCCTGCCCGGCGAGACCCCGCGCCAGCAGCGCCTGGACCTGCGCCCGATCCTCTCCGACTGGGGCCTGGCCAAGGACAAGCCCCAGTTCTGCATGAGCGAGCGCAATGTGCCCTACGACAAGGGCGAGCTGGCCGAGCAGATGGTGCAGGACGCCCTGCCGGCCATCGAGTCGAAATCGGGTGGCACCTTCGAATACGCGGTCAAGAACAACAACCGGTCCATCGGCGCACGGCTCTCCGGCGAGATCGCCCGCCGCCATGGCAACCAGGGCATGGCGGACCGGCCCATCACCGTGAAGCTGAACGGGTCGGTGGGGCAGAGCTTCGGTGTCTGGAACGCCGGCGGTCTGCACCTGGACCTGGAGGGTGATGCGAACGACTACGTGGGCAAGGGCATGGCCGGCGGCCAGCTGAGCATCCGCCCCCCCGCCGGCAGTCGCTTCGACACCCGCGATACGCCGATCATGGGCAACACCTGCCTGTACGGTGCCACCGGCGGCAAGCTGTTCGCCGCCGGCCTGGCCGGCGAGCGTTTCGCGGTGCGCAACTCCGGCGCCACCGCGGTGGTGGAGGGCATCGGCGACCACGGCTGCGAGTACATGACCGGCGGCGTGGTCTGCGTGCTGGGTGAGACCGGGCTGAACTTCGGCGCCGGCATGACCGGCGGCATCGCCTTCGTGCTGGACCACGACAACCGGTTTGTCGACCGCTACAACCACGAGCTGATCGACATCAACCGGCTGGTCGCCGAGAACCGGCAGGCCCATCGCGAGTACCTGCGCCGGCTGCTCAGCGAGTACGTGGAAGCCACCAACAGCGCCTGGGGCACCGAGGTGCTGGAGAACTTCCGCGACTACGTGAATCGGTTCTGGCTGGTGAAACCCAAGGCCGCCGACATCAACACTGTCCTGGACACCCTGCGCCAGGCAGCCTGATTGCGCCCACGCCCCCGGGCATTCGCCGCCCGGGGGCCGCGAAAACGGATCACGAGCTATGTCCAACGTCTTTCAGTTTCTCGACGTCCCGCGGCAGGACCCGGACAAGGAGCGCCCTGAAGTCCGATCCCGCCAGTTCAAGGAGATCTACCGCCAGTTCGACCCGGAGGTCGCTGCCGCCCAGTCCGCGCGCTGCCTGGACTGCGGCAACCCCTGGTGTGAGTGGAAGTGCCCGGTGCACAACTACATCCCGCACTGGCTGCGCCTGGTCTCCGAGGGCAACCTGTTCGAGGCGGCGGAGCTCTCGCACAAGACCAACTCGCTGCCCGAGGTCTGCGGGCGGGTCTGCCCCCAGGACCGGCTGTGCGAGGGGGCCTGCACCCTCAACGACGGCTTCGGGGCGGTAACCATCGGCTCGGTGGAGAAGTACATCACCGACGAGGCCGTCAAGCAGGGCTGGCGCCCGGACATGTCGGGCGTGGAGCCCACCGGGAAGAAGGTGGCCATCGTCGGCGCCGGGCCGGCCGGGCTGGGCTGCGCCGACATCCTGGCGCGCAACGGCGTGCAGCCGGTGGTCTTCGACAAGTACCCGGAGATCGGCGGCCTGCTCACCTTCGGCATCCCCCCCTTCAAGCTGGAGAAGGAGGTCATCCGCACCCGCCGCGAGATCATGGAGGGCATGGGGGTGGAATTCCGGCTGAACACCGAGATCGGCAAGGACATCGAGTTCCAGCAGCTGGTGGACGACTACGACGCGGTCTTCCTCGGCATGGGTACCTACACCTACATGCGCGGCGGCTTCCCCGGCGAGGACCTGCCCGGCGTCTACGAGGCCCTGCCCTTCCTGGTCTCCAACATCAACCGCCTGATGGGCTTCCAGCAGCAAGCCGGCGACTACATCGACATGAAGGGCAAGCGCGTGGTGGTGCTGGGTGGTGGGGACACCGCCATGGACTGCAACCGCACCTCGATCCGACAGGGCGCCACCTCTGTCACCTGCGCCTATCGCCGTGACGAGGCCAACATGCCCGGCTCCCGGCGGGAGGTGGCCAACGCCAAGGAGGAGGGCGTGGAGTTCCTCTGGAACCGCCAGCCGGTGGAGATCGTGGGCGACGACCGGGTGGAAGGCGTCAAGGTGGTCCGCACCCAGCTGGGCGCCCCGGACGAGCGCGGCCGGCGGCGCCCGGAGCCGGTGCCCGGCTCCGAAGAGGTCATTCCCGCCGACCGCGTGCTCATCGCCTTCGGCTTCCGGCCCAGCCCGGCACCCTGGTTCGAGCAATTCGGCATCAGCACCGATGAACGGGACCGGGTGACCATCGCCAAGGGCGGGCGCAGGCCGTGGGGCCAGACCAGCAACGAGAAGATCTTCTCCGGCGGTGACATGGTGCGCGGCTCCGACCTGGTGGTTACCGCCGTCTTCGAGGGCCGCCAGGCCGCCGAGGGAATCCTCGACTACCTGGAGGTCTGACCGCCCGACACCGCGGTTCGGACCCGCGTTCCCGGCACTGCGCGCGCGGGGCTGTCCCCACCGCCACTGCGGGGTACGGGGTTACTCCGCCATCACTGCGAGGCGGCGAAGCCCGCGTGGCAGTTGCCCCCGTCGCTGCGAGCCCCGTAGGGGCGTGGCAGTCCATGCCGGCGTGTGGATCGCCGCGGGCCTTCGGCCCTCGCGATGACGGGGAGGGCGCGCGTCCACACACCCGGGCTCGAGATGGTATCCTTGCGCCACATCCCCCAATGGGAGTTCCCAGGTGTCCGAACTCAAAAACGACAGACTGCTCCGAGCGCTGCAGCGCCAGCCGGTGGATCGCACCCCGGTCTGGATGATGCGTCAGGCCGGCCGCTACTTGCCGGAGTACCGGGAGTTGCGCGCCCAGGCAGGCAGCTTCATGAAACTGGCCGGCACGCCGGACCTGGCCTGCGAGGTGACCCTCCAGCCGCTGCGCCGCTTTCCGCTGGATGCGGCCATTCTGTTCTCGGACATCCTGACCATCCCCGACGCCATGGGGCTGGGGCTTCGCTTCCTCCCCGGCGAGGGGCCGGTGTTCGATCACCCGGTGCGCAGCGCGGCCGACATCGACCACCTCCCGGTACCGGACCCGTGCGATGAATTGCGCTACGTCACCGACGCGGTCAGCCTGATCCGCCGCGAACTGAACGGCGACGTCCCGCTGATCGGCTTCGCCGGCAGCCCCTGGACCGTGGCGACCTACATGATCGAGGGCGGTAGCTCCAAGGATTACCGCCGCTGCAAGGCCATGCTCTACGACGAGCCCGAGCTGCTGCACCGGCTACTGGACAAGGTCACCCAGGCCACCACCGCCTACCTGAACGCCCAGATCGCCGCCGGGGCGCAGGCCGTCATGGTATTCGACTCCTGGGGTGGCGCCCTGGCCCACGACGCCTACCGGCTGTTCTCCCTGGCCTACATGGAGCGGATTGTCCGCGACCTCACCCGCGAAGCAGACGGCCGGCATGTCCCCGTGGTGCTGTTCACCAAGGGCGGCGGGCAATGGCTGGAGGCCATGGCCGCCACCGGCTGCGACGGCCTCGGGCTGGACTGGACCACCGACCTTGGCCAGGCCCGGGCGCGGGTGGGCGACCGCGTGGCGCTGCAGGGCAACCTGGATCCCTGCGTACTCTACGCCTCGCCGGATACCATCCGCAGCGAGGTGGCCCGGGTGCTGGCCAGCTACGGCAGCGGCCCCGGCCACGTCTTCAACCTCGGTCACGGCATCCACCCGGCGATCCCGCCGGAGCATGCCGGCGCCATGATCGAGGCCGTCCACCAATTCAGCCCGCAATACCATGAGCAGCAGGCGGAGGCGTCCAGCCTCACCCAGGGCTAGGAAGCCCCGGGTCCGCACCCTCTCCGCCGGCGTCATCGTGCTCCGCCGGGAGCACGGTGCCTGGCGGGCGCTCATGCTGCGCGCCTGGCAGTACTGGGACTTCCCGAAGGGCAAGGTGGAGTCGGGAGAGACCCCCTTCGAGGGCGCCCTGCGCGAGGTGGAGGAGGAGACCGGCATCACCACCCTGGACTTCGCCTGGGGCCTGGGCTTCACCGAGACCGGCCCCTACGCCCGAGGCAAGGTGGCGCGCTACTACATCGCCGTCACCGAAACCAAGCGGGTGGTCCTGGGCATCAACCCGGAACTGGGTCGCCCGGAACACCACGAGTACCGCTGGCTACCGCTGGAGAAAGCGCGGGCACTGGCCGCCCCCCGCGTCTGCCGGGTCATCGACTGGGCGGAGAAGGTCCTGGCCCACGGCCAGACGCCGCCGGTGGAGGACGCGGACGCTGAACGCCGCCGCTGATTCCCGGTCTCACTGATAGATCCACCCGTCCGGAGGCGCCATGCTCGAGGCGATCAAGCGCTACTTCAATGGTCACATCGCGCCGGCCGCCGCGCCGGAGAACCCGGATGAGCACGCCGTACACCTGGCCGCCGCCGCCCTGCTACTGGAAATGGCCCGGATGGATGGGGGGCTGCAGCCGGTACAGCGCGAGGCGGCCGAGCGGGCAGTGCGCGATAAGCTGGACCTGACTGCAGAGGAAAGCCGCGACCTGATCGCGCTGGCCGACGCCGAGCTGGCCGAGGCCATGGACTACTTCCAGTTCACGTCGCTGATCAAGGACCACTTCGACTACGGCCAGCGGGTACGGCTGATCGAATACCTGTGGCAGGTGGCGCTGGCCGACGCCCGCCTGCACCACGACGAGGAGCACCTGGTCCGCCGGGTCGCCGAACTGATCTACGTCCGGCACGCCGACTTCATCAACGCCCGGCTGCGCGCAGAGCAACAACCGCGGCCCGACTGACCCGTCAGCCGGCCAGCGCACCGTTGTCCGGCCAGACCAGGCGCATCGGCGCCACGAACTCGTCCCGCGACACCTCCGGAAAGGCCTCCGCAAAGATCTCACACAGGGTCTCACGGGCGTGCTCGTCCAGCCGCGGGCACTTGCGACGGACCACCAGCGCGGCGTTCACCACCGCATCCTGCCAGCGCACCGCGTCCACCGGCATGCCCTGCGGGTAGTCGGCCAGGAACAGCCGCTGTTCGATCCGCTCCGCCTCTAGCTCCCGTCCCAGCAGGTCCCGACGCAGCGCCTCCGTGGACTCTTCCAGCCCCCGGGGCGGGTGCTTCTTCAGATGCCGACGCAGGGCGCGCAGCGGCTCGATGACCTCCCGGTCCCACTCCTGGGCCCGGCGAATGGCGGCCTCCATCTCGGTGGCTCCCAGCCGGCCCCAGCCCTCGCGACCGAACCACATAGCCGCCAGCAGCAGGCTCACCGACAGGCCGTAGCGGGCCTGCAGGCGCAGGCAGGCGGGCTCCACCCCGGGTTGGCGGTAGAAGCGGATGGAGAACTCCCATAGATCGTCAGCTTGGCTCATCGGGACTCCTTCGACGGATAGCTCGCGACGGATAGCTCGGTTCATGCCCATCAGGCGGCACCCTGGATTGCCCCCATTGTAACGGGCGTCGGGCCGACCCGCGGCGCCGGCACCGCCATGAAAAAGGGGCCGCCCCCTCGCGGAGACGGCCCCTGCCTTGGCCCGGATACGGGCGGGACGAGTTACAGCGTCTTGACGGTCTGGATCATGCCGTTGACCACCTTCTGCGCGTCGCCGAAGACCATGCGGGTCTTCTCGTCGAAGAACAGGTGGTTCTCGACACCGGAGAAGCCGGCGCCACGGCCACGCTTGACGATCAGCACGTTGTCGGCCTCGTCCACGTCCAGGATCGGCATGCCGTAGATCGGGCTGCTCTCGTCGGTCTTGGCAGCGGGGTTGACCACGTCGTTGGCGCCGATGACCAGGACCACGTCGGTGGTGGCGAACTCGGCGTTGATCTCCTCCATGTCGAAGATCTTGTCGTAGGGCACCCCGGCCTCGGCCAGCAGCACGTTCATGTGACCCGGCATCCGGCCGGCCACCGGGTGGATGGCGAACTTCACCTCCACACCCTGCTCCTCGAGCAGCTCGACCATCTCCCAGACCTTGTGCTGGGCCTGGGCCACGGCCATGCCGTAACCCGGCACGATGATGACCTTCTCGGCAAAGCCCATCATGTAGGCCGCATCGTCCGGACCCACTTCCTTCATCTCGCCTTCGGGGCCGTCGCCGCCGGCATCCGGGGCCGCGCCGAAGCCGCTGAACAGCACGTTGCTGATCGGGCGGTTCATCGCCTTGGCCATCAGGTGGGTCAGCAGCATACCCGCGGCGCCCACCACGATACCGGCGATGATCAGCGCCGGGTTACCCAGCACGTAACCCTTGAAGCCGACCGCCAAGCCGGTCAGGGCGTTGAGCAGGGAGATGACCACCGGCATGTCCGCCCCGCCGATGGGGGTGGTGATGAACATGCCCAAAAGGAAGGCAGCCAGGAAGAACAGGAAGATCGGCAAGCCGCTACCGCTGAAAAACACCCAGATGCCCAGCAGCACAGTGGCCGCGGCCAGCAGGATGTTGACGTACTGGTGGCCACCCACCAGCTTGTTCCGCTTCATGCGGCCGTCCAGCTTGGCCCAGGCGATCACCGAGCCGGAGAAGGCGACGGTACCGATCACCGCACCCAGCAGGGCGAGGATGGCCACATCGGCGCCCAACCAGCCACCGATGCTGCCGCCATCTATCAGCCGCAACGCGGCGTCCAGGGGCAGGTTGTGGCTGGCCGCCACCGTGGAGGCCTCGTCGACGGCCACCGTGTGCAGCTCACGTTGCGCCTTGACCAAGGAGACCGCGGCGATGAGGCCGGCGGAACCGCCACCCAGGCCGTTGTAGATGGCCACCATCTGCGGCATCTCGGTCATCTCCACCTTCTTGGCGGTGACGTAGGCGAAGGCACTACCAATGGCGATGGCCAGAATGATGAGCACGTAGTTGGTGGTGCCCACGATGACCGGCTCGAAGAAGGTGGCCACGGTGGCGATCACCATGCCCACCCCGGCCCAGACGATACCCTTGCGGGCCGTCAGGGGAGAGGCCATGCCCTTCAGCCCGAGGATGAAGAGCAGCGCCGCTGCGAAATAACTGAACTGAATCACGAGAGACATTTACTTGGCTCCCTGCTTCTTGTCCTTGTCGCTGGACTTGAACATTTCCAGCATGCGTTCGGTCACCACGTAACCGCCGACTGCGTTACCGGCACCCAGCAGCACGGCCAGGAAGCCCAGCGCCTGCTCCAGCGGCGTCTGGGCCATGCCCAGGGCCGCCATGGCGCCCACGACGACGATGCCGTGCACGAAGTTGGAACCCGACATCAGCGGGGTGTGCAGGATGACCGGCACCCGTGCGATGACCTCGTAACCGGCCACCGCCGAGAGCATGAAGACGTAGATGGCGATAACGCCCGTCATACCTTCGATCATGACTTATCTCCTTCCAGACGCGCCCGGGTGGGATCATGCTTGACCTCGCCACCGTGGGTCAGGCAGCTGTCGGCAATGACCTCGTCATCCCAGTTGAGGTGCAGCTCACCCTCCTGGATCAGCAGGGTCAGCAGGTTGTAGAGGTTGCGCGAGTACATCTCACTGGCGTGGACCGCCACAGAGGCGGGCACATTGGTGGGCCCAACCACCAGCACGCCGTTGTGGTCCACATCCTTGCCGGCCTCGGTCAGTTCGCAGTTGCCGCCGGTCTCCGCCGCCAGGTCGACGATCACCGAACCGCGACCCATGCGCTCCACGGTTGCCTTGTCGATGATCTTCGGCGCAGGGCGTCCGGGGATCGCCGCCGTGGTGATCACCACGTGGGAGGCCGCGATGTGATCGTTCAGCACCTCGGCCTGCTTTTTCTTCTCTTCCGCCGTCAGCTCGCGGGCGTAGCCCCCTTCACCCTCGGCCTTCACCCCGGTATCAACGAACTTCGCCCCCAGCGACTCCACCTGCTCGGCGGTGGCAGAGCGCACGTCGTAAGCCTCCACCTGCGCGCCGAGACGGCGGGCGGTGGCGATGGCCTGCAGGCCAGCCACACCGGCACCGATCACCAGCACCTTGGACGGACGGATGGTGCCGGCCGCGGGGTCAGCATGGGGAAGAAGCGCGGGCTGCGCTCGGCGGCGATCAGTACCGCCTTGTAGCCCGAGATCGCGCCCTGGGACGAAAGGGCGTCAATGGCCTGGGCGCGGGAAATACGGGGCACCAGCTCCATGGACAGGCTGGTGACATTGCGTTTGCACAGCGCTTTGATGCGGCTGTCGCCCTCGTGCGGAGCCAGGTAGCCCAACAGCACGGCGCCCTCGCGCATCATGCCCACCTCCTTCTCGGTGGGCGGCTGTACCTTCATGACCACATCCGCCTGACCCAGGAGCTCCTCCTCGGAGTCCACGATCTTGACGTTCTTGTAGTCCGCGTCATCAAAGCCGCTCTCGAGACCAGCTCCTTTCTGCAGGAGGAGCTCTACCCCAAGTTTCTCGAACTGCCGTAGTGCCGCCGGTGCGAGGGCCACGCGCCGCTCACCCGGACGGGTCTCCTTAGGCACGGCTACTTTTACTGCCATGGTTTTGCTCCCATTGGTTCCGCGCCACTGCGCGGGGTTCTGGTTCTAAGAGTTTGGTTTTGCCGACAATTAATCGTCGGCGTACCGATGGTTTTAACTCTTGCCAGCGAAGCCTGCCACTGCAATGTGGCATGCGGAACCGACGAATGCTAGCGGAAAGGCTTTTTCATGTGAACCTTGGCCGCCACCGCGGACCGCGACACATTGCCGCACCCTGACCTCGTTACAGGCCAGGTCCTATACATGAGTTACGTGAGTCAGCCATATTAGCAGACGCGTGACCGATTGCACGCCCGAAGGGCTTCATCAGGCTGAAACAGCCGGCCGGCAGCATGCAAAAGGCGTCGTGGCAGGCCGTAAAAATCTTGATCCCGGTGTCGATTTCTGCAATAAAGGGGCCAGGATACGACGCTCAAGCCTGTAACTGGAGGGGCTGGCGTGAACTTACTGGCGCACCGCATACTGCGCACCGATGTATCCGGCATGCCGCTGGAGTGGGTCGACTACCAGGAAGCGGCACGGCTCTACTACCTGGAACAGGTGGTGTACTCGGTAGGGCGCAGGTTGTACCGGATCTGGGGCGGCTTCAATGCCCGAACGGGGCTAAGGAGTCACCTGGACTTGCACAGCATAGTGGCCACGGAAGGCGCAAGGCAGGCTCGCTTCAAAGGACGCCCCGGCTACATTCCCCCGCTTAACAATCAGACCCTCTTCCGCCGCGACGACCACTTCTGCCTCTACTGCGGCGACCGCTTCCCTGACCGTTTACTCTCCCGCGACCACGTCACCCCCGTTGCCCAGGGCGGCGCCGATCACTGGAACAACTTGGTCACCGCCTGTAAGCGGTGCAACAACCACAAGGGGGCCCGAACGCCGGAGGAGGCTGGCATGGAGCTGCTGGCGGTGCCCTTCACCCCCACCCATGCCGAATACGTCTACCTTCAGGGCCGGCGCATCCTGGCCGACCAGATGGAATTCCTGCGCGCCCACTTCCCACGAACCAGCCCGCTGCGCGAGCGCGGCACACGCTACGGCTGACGCTGCCGGTCAACTGCTGGCGCGCATGCGCAGGGTTTCGTAACCGTTGTCCTCCAGGCGCGCCCGGATGCGGTCTAACCGCTCGCCATCGTCAAAGGGCCCCACCTGAACCCGGTGACGCACCTGGCCGCTGTCCAGTTCCACCCGCTGAATGCGCGCCTCCACGCCCAGCAGGGCCAGACTGGCGCGCATGCGCTCGGCGTCCTCTTCCCGGCCAAAGGAGCCGGCCTGAAGCAGGTACTGGTAGCCGGGCTCCACCTCGGTGGGTTGCCGGCTGGCCTCCGGCGCCTCGCCCGGCACCTCCCGGGCCCGGTCCGAGGGCGCCTGGTCCGTGGTGTCCTCGCGGGCCGCCTCGGGCACGGCCACTTCCTCCTCCGGGAGCAGGGTGTAGAACTCGAAGCGCGGCCGTTGCTGGGTCGGCTCGGGCTCGGACTCGGGCTCGGCCACCTGCTGCTGTGCCGGTTGCTCCACGGCGGGCTGCTCGCCGTCACCGAAGGTGATGTTCAGGCGGCCATCCTGGTGGGCCTCCCAGGCCAGCACCAGGCCGGCCCCCAGCACCACACCCACCAACAACAGCGCCCAGCCCGGCGCCCCGCCGCCACCCCCGGCGGAGCCGCCGGACTTCCTGCGCGGGGCCTGGCGGGTCGCGCCGCGACTGGGCTTCTTGCGTGGCCGCTGTGCCATGATTACATCCGCTCCGGGGCCCTCACGCCCAGCAGTTCCAAGCCGTTGCGCAACACCTGCCGGGTGGCCGCCACCAGGCAGAGGCGGGCATCGCGCAGGCCCTCGTCCTCGACGATGAACTGGTGGGCGTTGTAGTAGGTGTGCAGGGCGTTGGCCAGCTCGCGCAGGTAGGCGGCCACCTGGTGTGGTTCATGGGCTCGCGCGGCGGACTCGATCACCTCCGGGTAACGCCCCAGCTCGGTGACCAGCGCCTGCTCGTGGTCCTCCCCCAGCCGGTCGAGGGCGGCGAGGCCGCGCTCGCGGTCCCAGCTCAGGCCCTTCTCCTCCAGCTGGCGGAAGACGCTGCAGATGCGGGCGTGGGCGTACTGCAGGTAGTAGACCGGGTTGTCGGAGGATTCGGACTTGGCCAGCTCCAGGTCGAAGTCCATGTGCTGCTCGGGCTTGCGCATCACGTAGAAGAAGCGCGCCGCGTCGTCGCCCACCTCGGCGCGCAACTGGCGCAGGGTGACGAACTCGCCGGAGCGGGTGGACATCTGCAACCGCTCCCGGCCCCGGTAGAGGATGGCGAACTGCACCAGCCGTACCGAGAGCCGCTGCTCGTCCTCGCCGAAGGCGGCCAACGCGGCGCGCACCCGGGGCACGTAGCCGTGGTGATCGGCGCCCCAGACGTCCACCAGCTGGTCGAAGCCGCGCTGCAGCTTATCCAGGTGGTAGGCGACATCGGAGGCGAAATAGGTGGTCTGGCCATTCTCCCGGCGCAGCACCCGGTCCTTGTCGTCGCCGAACTCGCTGGAGCGGAACCAGAGGGCGCCCTCCGCCTCGTAGGTGTGGCCCGCCTCGGCCAGCTTGCCCAGCGCCCGTTCCACCCGCCCCGTCTCGGTGAGCGAGCGCTCCGAGTACCAGTTCTGGTAGGTGACGCCGAAGCCGGCCAGGTCGTCGCGGATATCGGCGAGTATGCCGTTCAGCCCCTCATCGAAGACCTGCCGATACCCCGCTTCACCCAGCAGCTCCCGGGCCCGGGCCACCAGGGCGTCAATGTGCTGCTCCTTGTCGCCCCCCTGCTCCGCATCCGGCGGCAGGTCGGCCATCACCGCCTCGGCCGGGTGGCGCAGCGCATCCCCCACCTGCTCCGCCAGCGCGCTGGCGATCTCGGAAACGTAATCGCCCCGGTAACCATTGTCGGGGAAGCGCACCGCCTCGCCGCGCGCCTCCAGGTAGCGCAGCCAGACCGAGGCGGCCAGGATGTCCATCTGCCGGCCGGCGTCGTTGACGTAATACTCGCGGTAGACGTCGTAGCCGGCGGCATCCAGCAGATCCGCCAGCGCCGCGCCGAAGGCCGCGCCCCGCCCGTGGCCCACGTGCAGCGGCCCGGTAGGGTTGGCGGAGACGAACTCCACCATCACCTTGCGTCCGCCCCCCAGATCGCTGCGCCCGAAGGCTCCGGCCTCGTCCAGCGCCTGGCGCACCGGCGCCCAGGCCGCGGCCGGGGTGAGGATGAAATTGATGAACCCCGGGCCGGCGATCTCGGTGCGGTCGATGTACTCGGAGGCGGGCAGTGCGCCCACCAGCGCCTCGGCGATCTCCCGGGGCTTGCGCCGCGCCGCCCGGGCCAGCATCATCGCCGTGTTCGCCGCGTAATCGCCGTGGGCCCGGTCGCGGGCCCGCTCCACCTGGATGTCCACTTCGGTGTCCGGGGGCAGGAAACCCTCATCACACAGGCGGCTCACGGCCTGTTGCAGGCAGTCGGCGATATGCTTTTTCATGCGGCGAGTCCGTTGCTGAACTGTTGATTCGGAAAGGGATTGGCGGGCGCAGTCTAACCGGCCGCTGTCCGGCCATAAAGCACCCCGTGGTGGAAGCGCCCTACTATACCAGCCGACGCCCCGTTGCGCCGCAACAGACACCCCCGCGATGAGCCAGCGCAAGATCATCCACGTGGACATGGACGCCTTCTACGCCTCGGTGGAGCAGCGCGACCAGCCCGAGCTGCGCGGCCGGCCAGTGGTGGTGGGCGGCAACCCCAACGGCCGGGGCGTGGTGGCCGCTGCCAGCTACGAGGCCCGCCGCCACGGCATCCACTCCGCGATGCCGGCCTGGCGCGCTGCCCGCCTCTGCCCGGACGCGGTCTTTCTGCGCCCGCGCTTCGAGGTCTACCGCGCCATCTCGGCTCAGATCCAGGCGATCTTCCGCGACTACACCCCGCTGGTGGAACCGCTCTCGCTGGACGAGGCCTATTTGGATGTGAGCGACTGCCCCCGGCTGGAGGGCTCCGCCACCCTGATCGCCCGCGAGATCCGCACCCGCATCCGGGAACAGACCGACCTGACCGCCTCCGCCGGGGTCTCCGGCAACAAGTTCCTGGCCAAGATCGCCTCCGACCTGGACAAGCCGGATGGACTGTACGTCATTCCGCCGGAGCAGGCGGCGGCCTTCGTGGCCGAGCTGCCAGTGGGCAAGATCCACGGGGTGGGCCAGGCCACCCAGGCGAAGATGCAACGGATGGGGATCCACACCGGCGCGGACCTGCGCCGGCTCTCCCTGCTAGAGTTGCAACGCGCCTTCGGCAGCCGGGCGCGCTTCTACCACGACTTGGCGCGGGGCGTGGACGAGCGGCCGGTGCGGCCAAGCCGGGAACGCAAATCCGTGGGGGCCGAGACCACCTTCGGCCAAGACCTCACAGACCCGGCAGACATGCTGGACCGGCTCGCCCTACTGGCCGACAAGGTGGCCGCCAGCCTGGAACGGCGCCGTCTGGCCGGCCGCACCGTGACGCTGAAGGTGAAATACCACGACTTCCGCCAGATCACCCGCAGCCTCAGCGGCGACCCGGTGCAATCGGCCACGGACATCCGCGCCCGCCTGCCGGCCCTGCTGCAGGACACCGAGGCCGGCCGCACCCCCGTGCGCCTGCTGGGCGTCACCGTATCGGGCCTGGTCACCGTCACGCCGGACCAGGCCCGGCAACTTGCCCTGTTCTGACGCGCCCTAGTCCGAGGCCGGGCGACCCGTGGAGGCATCACGTCCCCGCAGCCACCCCAGGATATCGCCGAGCAGGCCATAGACCGCGCCGCCGGCGACCATCACGGCGAACATGAAGGCCGCGACCACGCCGATGCCCTCCCAGAGATCATCGCCAGCGAGCACACCCGCCAGCGACAGCAGCCAGCGGACAACCAGCAGCACCATGACGGCACCGATCATGCCGGCACCATAAAGCAGCGCATCCAAGACCTTCTCATTGCCGGAGGCATCGTCCTCGGGCCGAGCGGCCTGTTTCTGAGCGTCTGCCATCTCGCACCTCGCCAAGCAGCTGAACTACCCTGATTGCGCGCAGATTAGCACAGCGGCTGGCAGCCCATTACAATCCGTGGCAGGTGCGGGGCTCGAGACGGGGTGTCAAAACCCGCGGGCCGACTTTTGCGCACCGAGCAACGGAGCGAAAAATCGGGAAAAGCGCGTGCGTGTCCGAGCGAAGCGAGTTCACGCGCGCCGATTTTTCGTGAGTAGCGCAGGGCACCCCGAAGGGGTGCGCAATCGGAGGCCCGCGGGTTTTGACACCCCGTCTCGAGCCCCGCACCTGCCATACCCACGCACACCAACAACCCCAGGGCCGCGATGAACGACCGCCTGATCACCCCGGACGCCTCCGGCGACGACGAAGCCATCGACCGCGCCATCCGGCCGCGCCGCCTGACCGACTACATCGGCCAGCCCGCCGTTCGCGAACAGATGGACATCTTCGTGCACGCCGCCCGCGGCCGCAGCGAGGCCCTGGACCACACCCTCATCTTCGGCCCCCCCGGCCTGGGCAAGACCACCCTCGCCCACATCATCGCCAACGAGATGGGCGTGAGCATGCGCCAGACCTCCGGCCCGGTGCTCGACAAGCCCGGCGACCTGGCGGCCCTGCTCACCAACCTGGAGCCCCACGACGTCCTCTTCGTGGACGAGATCCACCGCCTCTCCGCCGTGGTCGAAGAGGTCCTCTACCCCGCCATGGAGGACTTCCAGATCGACATCATGATCGGCGAGGGCCCGGCGGCGCGCTCCATAAAGCTGGACCTGCCCCCCTTCACCCTGGTGGGCGCCACCACCCGCGCCGGTCTCCTCACCTCGCCGCTGCGCGATCGCTTTGGCATCGTCCAGCGGCTCGAGTACTACAACGTGGCCGACCTCACCGGCATCGTGAAACGCTCCGCCCACCTGCTCAACCTCTCCATCGACGAGACCGGCTGCCGGGAGATCGCCGGCCGCGCCCGCGGCACCCCGCGCATCGCCAACCGGCTACTGCGCCGGGTGCGGGACTATGCCGAGGTACGCGCCGACGGCCACATCAGCGGCGAGGTGGCCCACGCCGCCATGGAGCTGCTGAACGTGGACCGCAACGGCTTCGACGAGCAGGACCGCCGCCTGCTGCTGGCCATCATGGAGAAGTTCGACGGCGGCCCGGTGGGCCTGGACAGCGTGGCCGCCGCGATTGGCGAGGAGCGCGGCACCATTGAGGACGTGGTGGAGCCCTACCTGATCCAGCAGGGTTATCTCATGCGCACGCCCCGGGGGCGGATGGCCACCCGCAACGCCTGGCTGCACTTCGGGCTCAACCCGCCCAGCCAGCCGGACACCGCCCCCGATCTCTTCCAGGACAGACCGGAGCGGCCGTGAGCACCGCCGCCGAGCTGCTGGATGCCGCCCGCCAGCTGGAGGCCCTGGGGCTCAACCAGGGCACCGCCGGCAACCTGAGCGTGCGCAGCGGCCCAGGCAGCAACCAGGGCTTCTGGATCACCCCCTCCGCGCTACCGCTGGCCACGCTCGCCCCCGACGACATGGTCTACATGGGCCTCAACGGCCACCCGTGTGGCCGTCACCGCCCCTCCTCCGAGTGGCGCTTCCACCGGGACATCCTCGTGGCCCGGCCGGAGGTGAAGGCCGTGGTGCACACCCACGCCCCCTACGCCACCACCCTCGCCTGCCAGCGCCGGCCGGTGCCCGCCTTTCACTACATGGTGGCGCTGGCCGGCGGCCACGACATCCGCTGCAGCGACTACGCCACCTTCGGCACCCAGGCCCTGTCCGAGGCCGCGCTCGAGGCGCTGGAAGGCCGCTGGGCCTGCCTGCTGGCCAACCACGGCATGATCGCGCTGGGCACCGACCTCACCGCTGCACTGGATATGGCCCGCGAGGTGGAGTACCTCTGCCGGCTCTACCACCAGACCCTGCAGACCGGCCGCCCCCACCTGCTGGATGCCGCCGAAATGGACCGCGTGCTCGCGCGTTTCGTGGACTACCGCCGGCGCTGATCCCGCCACCGCAGAACCGCACCAACCACGCCCCAAAACCCCGGCCCCCTGCGCTACTCTGGAAGGTAAGCCACCCGGCCCCATAACCCATCAAAAAAAGCCAGAACGCTGGAAGGAGGCGGAATGGTCTACGCCGTTGACCGGGAGCACGATGAACTGGTTCAGGTGGTCATCGACCAGGCCCAGCAACGCTGGCCCGAGAACAAGGCGGAGGAGGTCGCGCGCTTCCTTCACATCTATTACGAGGACGCCTCCCCCGATGACCTGACCCAGCGCGACCCCAACGACCTCTACGGGGCGGCGCTCTCCCACTGGCAACTGGCGCAGAAGCGGCGACCCGGCATGCCGCTGATCCAGGTCTACAACCCCTCACCGGAGCGCCACGGCTGGGAATCCACCCACACCATCGCCCAGGTGGTGACCGACGACATGCCCTTCCTGGTGGATTCCCTGTCCCTGGCCGTAAACCGCCTGGGGCTCACCCTGCACCTGGTGATCCACCCCGTACTCCGGGCCGAGCGCGACGGCAGCGGCCGGCTCCGGCACCTGGAGGCGCTGGACCCGGATGCCAGCGACGTGACCGGGGCCGAGGCCTTCATGCACTTCGAGGTGGACCACCAGTCCGGGACCGAAGCGCTGAACGCCCTGCGCGAGGAACTGGAGAGGGTTCTGCGCGCGGTGCGCCGGGCGGTGGAGGACTGGCGGCCCATGAAGGACCGCATGCGTCGCTGCATCACCAACCTGAAGCGCACCCCGCCGCCGGAAAACGATGATGAGCTGAGCGAGGTCTGCGCCTTCCTGGACTGGCTGACCGACGACCACTTCACCTACCTGGGCTACCGCAAGTACGACCTGCGCGAGGAGCGGGGGCAATTGCAACTGCGGTCGCATCCGGAGACCGGGCTGGGCATCCTGCGCGACGCCCCCGACAGCCACTCCACCAGCTTCGCCACCCTGCCGCCGGAGGTGCGGCGCAAGGCGCAGGACCCCTGCCCGCTGGTGATCACCAAGTCCAACTCCCGCTCCCTGGTCCACCGCCCGGGCTACATGGACTACATCGGCATCAAACGGTACGACCGCAACGGCAAGGTGATCGGCGAGCACCGCTTTCTCGGCCTGTACACGTCGGCGGCCTACAACCGGAACCCTCGCACCATCCCGCTGCTGCGCCGGCGCATCCACCGGGTAATCGACCGCTCCCGGCTCCACCCGCGCAGTCACGCCGGGAAGGCGCTGGTCAACATCATGGAGACCTACCCCCGGGACGAGCTCTTCCAGATCGACACCGAGCGGTTATACCGGACCGTGCTGGGCATCCTGCACCTCCAGGAGCGGCAACGGGTGCGGCTGTTCGTGCGCCATGACGACTACCAGCGCTTTATCTCCTGCCTGGTGTACGCCCCGCGCGAACGCTACAACACCGAGATCCGCGAGCAGATGCAGGCCATCCTGCAGGAAGAGCTGGGTGGCTCGCGCAGCGAGTTCACGGTGCAGCTGTCGGAGTCCGTGCTGGCCCGCATCCACTTCATCATCCGCCTGGACCAGCCGGGCATCCCGGAGTACGACATCGCTGCGCTGGAGCGGCGGTTGGCCGCCACCATGCGCTCCTGGCAGGACGATCTGCACGACGCCCTGGTGGAGCACTTCGGCGAGGAGCGGGGGAACGCCCTGCACAACCGCTACGGCCACGCCTTCAGCGCCGCCTACCGGGAGGATGTCTCGGCGCGAACCGCGGTACTCGACGTGGGCCGCATGGAGCGGCTGGATGCCGGCGACCTGGCCATGAGCCTGTACCGGTCGCTGGAGTCGCCCCCGGACGAGTTGCGCCTCAAGCTGCTCAAGCTGGGCGAGCCCATCGTGCTCTCCGACGCCCTGCCGGTGCTGGAACACATGGGCGTGGAGGTGCTCGACGAACGCCCCTACGAGATCGCCCCCAGCGGGCGCCCGATCGGATGGATGCACGACTTCGGCCTGCGCTACCCCGGGGCGGAGGACCTCAACCTGGACGCGGTGCGCGACCCCTTCCAGGAAGCCTTCATCCGCATCTGGCAGGGCGAGATCGAGGACGACGGCTTCAACCGGCTGATCCTCGCCGCAAGGCTCAAGCCCCGGGAGGTGGTGATCCTGCGCGCCTACTGCAAGTACCTGCGCCAGGCGGGCACCCCCTTCAGCCAGCGTTACATCGAGGACACCCTGAGCAACAACGCCGAGATCTCGCGGCTGCTGGTCCGGCTGTTCCGGGCCCGCTTCCACCCCCGGCATAACGACCCGCGCCGGGAGGCCCGGGTGGTCGCGGAGATCGAAACCGCCCTGCGCGATGTCGCCAGCCTGGACGAAGACCGCATCCTGCGGCGCTATCTGGCCGCCATCCAGGCCACTCGCCGGACCAGTTACTACCTGGGCGAGTCGGACGGGGCACCGGTGGAGGCCATCGCCTTCAAGCTCAGTCCGGAACATATCCCGGCCGTGCCCCGCCCCCACCCCTGGGCGGAGATCTACGTGTACTCGCCGCGGGTGGAGGGCGTGCACCTGCGCGGCGGCCCTGTGGCCCGGGGCGGGCTGCGCTGGTCGGACCGGCGCGAGGACTTCCGCACCGAGATCCTGGGCCTGATGAAGGCGCAGACGGTGAAGAACGCCGTGATCGTCCCGGTGGGTGCCAAAGGCGGCTTCGTGGTCAAGCGCAGCCTGGAGGACCGCGAGGCCATGGCGCAGGAGGTGCGCAGCTGCTATCAGGGCTTCATCCGCGCCCTGCTGGATGTCACCGACAACATGGTCGAGGGGCGCACCGAACCCCCGCCGGAGGTGGTCCGCCACGACGAGGACGACCCCTACCTGGTGGTGGCCGCGGACAAGGGCACCGCCACCTTCTCCGATCTGGCCAACTCCATCGCCGAGGCCTACAACTTCTGGCTCGGTGACGCTTTCGCCTCCGGCGGCGCCCACGGCTACGACCATAAGAAGATGGGCATCACCGCCCGCGGCGCCTGGGAGGCGGTGAAACGCCACTTCCGCGAGTTGGGCCGCGACATCCAGAACGAGCCATTCACTGCCGCCGGCATCGGCGACATGTCCGGTGACGTGTTCGGCAACGGCATGTTGCTGTCACGCCATACCCGCCTGGTGGCGGCCTTCGACCACCGGCATATCTTCATCGACCCGGACCCGGATGCCGAGCAGGGCTACGCCGAGCGCGAGCGGCTGTTCCGGCTGCCCCGCTCCTCCTGGGCGGACTACGACAAGTCCCTGATATCCGAAGGCGGCGGCATCTGGCCGCGCACTGCCAAGTCCATCACCCTCACCCCGCAGGTGCGGGAGGTGCTGGCCATCGACGCCCAGCAGCTGACCCCGGCGGAGCTGATCCGCGCGATCCTGGCCGCCCCGCTGGACCTGCTCTGGAACGGCGGCATCGGCACCTACGTCAAGGCCAGCAGCGAGAACCACGGCGACGTGGGGGATCGCAGCACCGAGGACACCCGCATCGACGCGAGCGAGCTGCGGGTGAGGGTCTTCGGCGAGGGCGGCAACCTGGGCATCACCCAGCGCGGCCGCATCGAGTTCGCCCGCCGTGGCGGACGGATCAACACCGACGCCATCGACAACTCGGGCGGGGTGGACTGCTCCGACCACGAGGTAAACATCAAGATCCTCCTCAAGGAGTTGGTGGACGCCGGGGACCTCACCGTCAAACACCGCAACCAGCTGCTGGAGGACATGACCGAATCGGTGGCCGAGCTGGTCCTGGCGGACAATTACGCCCAGACCGGCGCGCTGTCGCTGGCCGAGGCGGCGGCGCCGCAACTGCTCAACGAGCAGGTCCACTTCATCCGCCGGCTGGAGCGGGACGGGCGGCTGAGTCGTCGCCTGGAGGCCCTGCCCGACGAGGAGGAACTGGCGGAGCGGGCCGCGGCCGGTCAGGGCCTGACCCGCCCGGAGACGGCGGTGCTGCTGGCCTACGGCAAGATCGTTGCCCAGGAGGCCCTGGCGCGCTCCGACCTGCCGGAAGCCCCCTGGCTGCAGGACGTGCTGCACGCCTACTTCCCGGCCCCCATCCGCGAGCGCTGGGGGGAGCGCATCAGCAATCACCGCCTGCGCCGGGAGATCATCACCACCCAGGTGGCCAACCTGTTGATCAACCGCCTGGGCCCGACCTTCTTCTTCCGGCTCGGGGAGAAGGCCAGCGCCCCACCGGACGCGGTGGCCCGGGCGGCCTACGCGGCCATGGAGATCTTCAGCCTGGGCGGGTTGTGGCACGCGGTCTGCGGGCTGGACAACCGGGTGGCCGCCAGCCACCAGACCACCATGCTGCACGCCGCCCAGGCGCTGCACGAGCGGGCCACCCTCTGGCTGCTCCGCAACCTGGGCGCAAGGCTGGATATCGGCGAGACGGTACAGCGCATCCAGCCCCTGGTGGCTCCGCTGCAGCCGCAGCTGGTGGACCTGCTGCCGGCCCAGGACCGGGATGACCTCGCTGTCCAGACGGCCGCGCTGGAGGCCGGGGGCGTACCTGCGGAGCTGGCCCGGCAAGCCGGCACGCTGGAAGCGCTGTACCCGGCGCTGGACCTGGTCAAGGTGGCCCAGGAGACCGACTGCGACCTGGACCGGGTCGCCCGCCTCTACTTCGGACTCGCCCAGCAGCTGGGCCTGGACTGGCTGCGGCGCGCGATCACCGAGTTCAGCCCGGCGGATGCCTGGCAGGAGCGGCTCCGACTGGGTCTGGAGGAGGATTACTACCAGCAACTGCGGGAGCTGACCCGCGACCTGGTCCGGGACAGCGACCCGGACCAGGCGCCGGAGGAGTGCCTGTCGCAGTTCCTCAGTGACTACGGCACCGCCGTGGACCGGGTGGAACAGATTCTCTCCGAGCTGCGCTCCGTGGGCCACGTGGAACTGCCCATGCTGGCGGTAACCACCCAGGAGCTGAAGAACCTGGCCCAGGCCGGCGCCACCGGGCCATAGCCCGGTCGCCGGGTCAGTCGCAGGCGGCGGCGATCAGCGGCACCCGCATCTCGGCGCCGCTGGTCCCGCCATGCACCCCGATCAGGCGGAAGGGGTCATCGCCGTTCATCTGCTGGTGGATCACGCGGTTGTCCCGCATGACCAGCGCATAGTCCCCCAACCGGCTCAGCAGCCGGGGATGCGCCGGTCCCGGTCCCAGCCAGCCGCCCTGCACCAGTTCATTGGGCGTGTGCACATCGCACCAGCCGGCCAGCGGGCCGTGCAAATAGGCCAGAAAGTCATCCTCGGCGCCGGGGCGAAGGTAGCAGTAAGCCGCCCGCGGCTCGCCGCAAACCGGGCGCGCCAACGTGGCCAGCAGGTCCGGGTGCTCGGCCACCTCCAGCACCCGGTCCGGGGCGGTGTCGATCAGGCCGTGGTCGGCGGTCACCAGCAGCAGGGTATCAGTGCCGGCCAGTTCCTGGCGCAATTCATCGAAGGCCGCATCCAGCGCGGCGAAGTGGGACTGGACCTCGGTGCTGGCCATGCCGTACTGGTGGGCCAGGCTGTCCAGCCTGGGCCAGTAGGCGTAGACGTACTGGCGCTGCTCCGCCGACTGGATCAGGCCGGCCACGGTGTCCACGTAGTCGGCCAGGTCGGATACCCCGTGGCGCCAGGCCTGGCCGCCGGTGGCCAGGTTGTACGTGGAGTCGGCGATCTCCGCCGGCATCACCAGGTGGGCCTCGGCGTCCAGCAGGTCGGCCAGCGGCGGCTGCTCCAGCACGCGCACCGCGTCCGGGTCCACCTCGGCGATGGTCTCGCGGGTCACCCGGTCGCGGAAGGGCAGCACCGTGCAGACCCGGTCCAGTTCCTCCATGTACATGTGCCACCCGGTCACCCCATGCTGGCGCGGCGTCATGCCGGTGGCGAAGGTGGTGACGGCAATGGCCGTGGCCGAGGGGAACACGGAGGTCAGCTCGCCCAGCAGGTAACGGCGCAGCAGGGCGTCCCGATAGCTGACCAGGTACTCATAACCGAGCCCGTCCAGCATCAGCAGCACCACGTGGCGGGCGCGGCCGATCTGGTGGGCCGGCAGCAGCCGTGCCTCGGGGATGCCGACACGTGGTGCGCCCAGCCCCCGGCTGATGCTGGCCATCAGGTTGACGATGCTGCCGCCTCGATAATCGGGCAAGATCATGGGTTCGCGACTCCTGCAGCGGCGATGCCGACAATGGCATCATGGGCCACCTTAACAAGCACCTGACGACTTTATGACTGAAATACTCCGACTGAACAAGACGGAACGCGGTGACGGGCCGCCGTTGCTGATCCTGCACGGGCTGTACGGCTCCAGTGCCAACTGGTCGCGGCACGCCCGCTGGCTGGCCGAGCGCTACCGGGTCATCCTGCCCGACCTGCGCAACCATGGCCGCTCGCCGCACCACCCGCGCATGGACTACCCGGCCATGGCCGCCGACCTGATCCAGCTGCTGGACGACTGCGACTGCCCGCAGGCGGTGGTGATGGGCCACAGCATGGGCGGCAAGGCGGCATGGCGATGGCCCTGGCGCACCCGGAACGGGTACGGGCCCTGGTGGTGGCCGACATCGCCCCGGTGAACTACGGCACCGCGGACCACGGCCACGACGACATCCTCGACGCCATGGCCGGGGTGGACTTTGGCCGGGTGGCGGGGCGCGAGGACGTGGACGCCGCGCTGGCACGGGTGGTCACCACCCCCATGGTCCGGCAGTTCCTGCTGACCAATCTCCAGCGCGAGGGCGACGGCTGGGGCTGGCGTCTCCCGGTGGCCACGCTGCAGCAGGCCCTCCCGCTGCTGATGGATTTCCCGGCGTATGACGACCAGTACCGGGGGCCGAGCTTGTTCATCCACGGCCAGCGCTCCGACTACGTGCAGGCGGAACAAGCACCCGCCATCCGGCGTCTGTTCCCGCAGGCGGAGATCACCGGGGNGCCGGGCGCCGGCCATTGGCTGCATGTGGAGCAACCAGAGCGCTTCGCCGAAGCCCTGGGCGACTGGCTGAGCCACCACACCTGACAACGAGCCCCGCTACCCGGGGCGAGAACCCCCTGATAAACGGAACCACCATGTCGATGAAACTCGCTTCCTGGAACGTCAATTCACTCAAGGTACGCCTGCCCCAGGTGCTGGACTGGCTGGCGAGCCGGCAACCGGACATCGTCGGGCTGCAGGAGACCAAGCTGACCGACGACCGGTTCCCGGTCGAGGCCCTGAACGAGGCCGGTTACCAGGTGGCCTACGCGGGCCAACCCACCTATAACGGGGTCGCGGTGCTCGCCCGGGGCCAGGCGCCGCAGGAGGTGGTGCGCGACATCCCCGGGCTGGAGGATCCGC